>Ga0207416_1000261_pt1 | contig 95784 bp, 92 predicted proteins | sample PaiPotPPM11metaG_FD_184107 | JGI IMG/M metagenome (GOLD analysis project Ga0207416, IMG submission 184107) | Iron sulfur acid spring bacterial and archeal communities from Banff, Canada, to study Microbial Dark Matter (Phase II) - Paint Pots PPM... ... | reverse complement strand
GGCGGGATCCTGTCGAAGACCGGCGTCGTCGAGGTCGTCAGCTCGCTCGATCGCGAGGGGCGCCCGGTTCCGAACGACCTTCGGTGGGGCGTCTACGTCGTGATCACATCCCCGCGGCCCTACATTCGCCGCTGCTTCGCCGAGTACGGCCTGCCGGTCGACCGGACCGGCCGGTACGCGGCGTTCTACCGTCCGTATCACCTGGTCGGCATGGAACTTCCCGTCAGCATCGCGCGGGCGGCGCTCACCCATGAGGCGACGGGCACCCCGCTCGCCGTCCCGCGCGCCGCCGTCGTGTGCGCAGCCAAGAGGCGCCTCGACCCTGGCGAGGTGCTCGATGGGGAAGGGGGCGCCACGGTGTACGGCCTGATCGACGACGCGGCGGCCGCATGGCGCGAGCGCCTGCTCCCGATCGGGTTGTCGCACGGCGCCCGGATCCGCCGGCCGATCGCCCCGGACGGCCTGGTCCGTCTTGATGATGTCTCCCTGGCGATGTCCGGCCCCCTCTATACGCTCTGGGAGGAGCAGCAGGCCTTCGTGGCGGGCGCCGCGGCGTCGACTCCGTAGGGCATCGCCGTTCCGCCGGAGAACTCTTCGATCACCGATGGCAACGCACCGCTTCGAGCCCGCACTCTACCACTCCACGCTGGGTCCGCACGCGCCGGTGCTGACCGTCGCCTCCGGCGACACCGTGGCCACCACGACGGTGGACGCGCACGGGATGGATGCGTCCGGCGCGCAGGTGGCGGCGCGCGGGAACCCGCAGACGGGACCATTTTTCATCCTCGGCGCGGAACCGGGCGACATGCTCTCGGTCCGCCTGGACCGTCTCCGGCCGAACCGGCGGGTCGGGTGGAGCGCCACCGTCATCGCACCGAACGTGCTCGATCCTGAGTCTGTGAAGGGCACGCCGGACGCCGCGCAGGCCCGGTGGGAGGTCGATCTCGCCGCCGGAACGGTCACGCTGCTCGAGCCCGACACGGCCCTGGGCCGGTTGGTCCTCCCGCTCGAACCGATGGTTGGGTGCTTCGGTGTCGCCCCGCCCCGCGGGCAGGCGATCTCGACCGCCACGTCGTCGGCGCACGGCGGAAACATGGACTACCGCGGCTTCCGGGAAGGGGTGACGGTCCACTTCCCGGTGTTTGTCCCCGGCGCGCTGTTCCACATCGGCGACGGGCACGCGGTCCAGGGCGACGGCGAGGTCGTGGGCACCGGTGTCGAGATTTCGTTCGACGTGGAGTTCACCGTGCGGCTCACAAAGCGCAAGACGATCCACTGGCCCCGGGCGGAGAGCGCGGACGCCATCATGACCGTCGGGAACGCCCGGCCGCTCGACCAGTGCGTGCAGCACGCGACGACGGAGATGGTGCGCTGGCTCGTGGACGACTACGGCCTCGACGCCCGCGGCGCGCATCTCCTCCTGGGCCAGGCCGTGCGGTACGATCTCGGCAACATCTACGACCCGGCCTACACGATGGTGTGTCGCATGCCGCGGGCGCGGCTCGCGCGGCCCGGGACGGGCAGGTGACGATGCGGGCGAGCGGAGCCGCGGGGGGCGCACACGGTTCCTGGCTCCCGTTCGCGCTCTTGTGGCTGGCCGGGGCCGATCTGCGCCTGACGCTCCTCAACGTTCCGCCGCTGCTCCCGCTTATCCACCGCGACCTGGCCTTGAGCGAGACCGGCGTGGGGATGCTCACGAGTCTCCCGGTCGTCCTCCTGGCCGCCGCGGCCGTTCCCGGGTCGCTCTTGATCGTCCGCATCGGCGCCCGCCGCGCCCTCATCACCGGGATCCTCATCATGGCCGTCGCCTCCGGCCTCCGCGGGGTCGGGCCGTCGGTTGCGGTCCTCTTCGCGATGACCTTTGTGATGGGCTGCGGGCTCGCGATCACCCAGACCGCCATGCCGTCGCTCGTCGGCCAGTGGACGCCCGCCCGGGTGGGCCTCGCGACGGCGATCTACGTGAACGGGCTCCTGGTGGGCGAGGCCGTCGGCGCCGCGTTGACGCTCCCGGTCGTCCTCCCCCTCGCAGGCGGCAGCTGGGCGCTCAGCCTGGCACTCTGGGCCGTGCCGATGCTCGCCACCGTCGTGGCGCTCGCTACTCTGACGCCCCGGCTGCCGGAACCTGTGGCCGGGGTGCGGCTGCGCTGGTGGCCCGATTGGAAGCGGCCCGAGACATGGCAGCTCGGTCTTCTGCAGGGAGGCGTCTCCGCCGCCTACTTCGGGTCCAACGCGTTCATCCCGGAGTTCCTGCACGCCACCGGCCGGTCCGATCTGATCGGGACGTGTCTGACCGTCTTGAACACGGCGCAGATTCCCGCTTCCCTGCTTGGGGCGCTGTGGGCCTCCAGGATCGTCATGCGGCGGGGGCCGTTCCTGGCGGGGGCAGCGGCGATCGTCGCCGGGCTCGGCGTGTTCCTGCTGCGGACTGCCTGGGGACCGGTGCTCGGGGCCGGCATCCTCGGGTTCAGTTTTGCCCTGATCCTCGTCCTCACGCTCGCGCTGCCGCCGCTGCTTGCCGCGCCCGAGGACGTCCACCGGCTGTCAGCCGGCATGTTTGCGATCAGTTACGTGTTTTCGTTCGTCGTCCCGCTCCTCGGTGGCGCCGCGTGGGACCTGAGCCGCGTGCCGGCGACATCGTTCCTCCCGGTGGTCGCGGGGGCCCTCGTGCTCTTTGCGGCGTCCAGGCTCCTGCCGCTCCAGGGGGGCGCGCGCGGGCGCATGCCGCCGCTCGAGGTGATTGGCGACTGAGGCGAACCGCAGGAGGGCGGAACTCGAGCGAGAACAGTACCGGGTCCCCCGCGGCGCCTCCACGTCTTGATCTGGAACAGGAGACCAACCGTGTCTGAGGAGTTGTTCTGGGCGCATCTCGCCCGCAACCTGGATCGTCACGCGGCCGCGTTCCCCGGCGCGGCCGGGCTCTGCGTCCGGGATCTGACGACCGGACAGAGCGTGGCAGTTCATGCCGATGAAGTGTTCCCGGCCGCGTCGTCGATCAAGATCCACATCCTCGCGCATCTGCTCGAGCGGGCGGAAGCCGGGCAGCTCGATTTGGGCCGGCGGGTCGCGATTGACGACCCGGTGCGTGTGGCGGGAAGCGGGGTGCTGGCCTATCTCGACGATACCGAGGAACTGTCGGTCCGAGACGTGGCCGTGCTGATGATCATCGTCTCCGACAACACCGCGACCAACCTGTGCATCGACTGGGCCACGATGGACGGCGTCAACGCGATGGTGCGGAACCTCGGCCTGCTCCAGACGACGCTCCGCCGGAAGATGCAGGATCATCCCGCGGCGCTCCGCGGCGACGAAAACGTCTCGACGCCCGCGGAGCTGGTGCGGTTCTTGGAGATCCTCTACCGGGCCGAGGGCGTGAGTCCGTACGTGTGCGCGGAAACCCTCAAGATTCTCAAGAAACCGAAGCGCGGATACCTGGCTCCGGGCCTCCCGCAAGACGTCGTCCTGGCGAACAAACCGGGGGGGATGGACCGGGTCCGCTGCGACGCCGGCATCGTCTACCTCCCGCGGCGGCCGTACGCGATCTGCGTGATGACGAAGTACGGCCCCGTCGACCGGACCGCGCAGGAGGGCTTCATCGCGGAGGCGGCCCGCGCCGTCCACGAGCATATGACGACCCTGGACGTCACGAGCCCCTACGGTCAGGGTGTTCCCGCCGCGTTCTTGGCCGATGCCCGCAAGGCGTGACACGATGTTGGGGAAGGAGCTGCCGTGATGGAGTGTGAGGGGAAGGTCGTCTGGCTGACGGGCGGCGGCGGGCGCATCGGGCAGGTGATTGCGCGAACGTTCGCCCGCGAGGGCGCATGTGTGGGCGTCTCTGACATCGACGGGGCCCGGGCCGACGCGGCCGCGTCGGCGGTTGCGGCCGCGGGCGGGCAGGCCGTCGCGGTGGCGGGGGACGTGAGCATCGAAGACGACGTCGACCGTATGCTGGCCGAGGTGACGGCGGCGCTTGGACCGGTGGATGTCCTGGTGAACTGCCACGGCGTGTCCCCAAACGCGCTCGTCATGCACATGGATCTGGCCACGTGGCAGGCGCCGTTCCTGGTCAACACTCAGGGCTGCTTCCTCACCTGCCGGGCGGCGGCCCGCCAGATGACCACCCGGCGCGCGCACGGGTGCATCATCAATATCTCGTCCGGAGCGGCCTCCTCGGCGCGGCCGGGTGCCGCGGCCTACTGCGCCTCGAAGGCGGCGATCAACATGCTCACCCAGGTCTTCGCCGTGGAGCTCGGTCCCCACGGCATCCGGGTGAACGCGGTCAGCCCGGGGGTCGTGACCGATCCCCCGCTTAAGCCGGGCGAGGCGGAGTCCGAGTACCTGAATTTTATGATCGCGATGACGCCCCTCGGACGCACCGGCGCCCCCTCCGATGTGGCCGAGGCGGTGCTGGCCCTGGCATCGGACCGGCTGCCGTGGGTGACCGGCGCCAACCTGGAAGTGACCGGGGGCTCGCACTGCGGGCGGACCAGCGCGCCGCTGCCCGAACGGGCCGCTCCGCGGGCGGCCCCGTAGGGGCGGCAGAGAGGGACCCCCGGATGGACACACCACCGATCATCATCACGGCCGGGCTGCTCATCGACGGGACCGGCGCGCCGGCCCAGCGCAATATGGCCCTCGTGATCGAGGGCAACCGGATCGCCGACGTCCGGCCGGCGGCCTCGCTCCCACCCCTCGGGGATCGCGTGACGGTCTATGACTGCTCGCACCTGACCGCCCTGCCCGGGCTGATCGATGCGCACGATCACCTGGCGCACCTCGGCTTGGATCTCAAGCGGCGCCTGAACACCCCCCCGAGCCTCGCAGTCCTCCAGACGGGGCGGTGGGCGACCGAGACGCTCTTGATCGGGATCACGTCGTTTCGCGACGCGGCCGGCGTCGACCTGGGAGTCAAGATGGCGGTGGAGCAGGGGGTCATCCCCGGCCCCCGCCTGTTCATCAGCCTCGTGATCATCACGCAGACCGGCGGCCACGGCGACCTGACGCAGGCCTGCGGTCTGTCCTCCGACTTTCCCCGGCTGCCGGGAATCCCCGACGGCGCCGCCGACGGCGTGGACGCGTGCCGCCGGAAGGTTCGCGAAGTGATCCGAATGGGCGCGGACTGCATCAAGATCGCGACGACGGGCGGGGTCGGATCGCCGCGCGGCGGACCCCTGACCCAACAGTTCACCCTCGACGAGCTGCGGGCGATGGTCGATGAAGCCCACGCGGCCGGCAAGCCCGTGATGGTGCACGCGCATGGCGGCGAGGGGTTGAAGATGTGCCTGGACGCCCGCGTCGACTCGATCGAGCATGCCGCCGTGGCCGATGAGCGCGATCTGGAGCGGATGGCCGAGCTAGGGATCTGGCTCGTGCCGACCCTCAGCGTGACGCAGCGGATGAAGGAGCAGTTGGAGCGGGACCCGCACGCGCTCCCGGCATACACCGCGGCGAAGCTGCCGGGCGTGTTCGACGTGCAGCGCCGCAACTTCAAGACGGCGCTCGCGCTCGGTGTCAAGATGGCCATGGGCACCGATGCGGGCGCGCTGGGGCACGGCCAAAACACGAAGGAGCTCGTGTACATGGTCCAGGCCGGGATGACCCCGATGCAATCGATCGTCGCGTCCACCAAAATGGGGGCGGAGCTGCTGGGGCTCGGCGGTTCGCTCGGCACGCTCGAGCCCGGCCGGCTGGCCGATCTGGTGCTGCTCGACGGCGATCCGTTGGCGGACATCTCGACCGTGGCGGAGCCGGACCGCGTGAAGCTCGTGATGAAAGACGGGATCGTCTACAAATCCCCGGCCCCCGCGGTGCGGGGCACGCGCGCCCGTGAGGGGAGGATGTAACCTGCATGCGCAAGCGGAGCCTGGCATTGATGAGTTATAAGGAGATCGGAACGATTCCCAAGGACGAGGCGGTCCTGCTGCTGCCCGTGGGCTGCGTAGAGCAGCACGGTCCGGCCGGCTTCACGGGGGCCGATACGGTGCTGGCCGAGTACCTCAGCCGGCAGGTGGCCGATGCGCTGGAGGGGGTCTACGTCGCGCCGCCGCTGTGGTTCGGCTATACCCCATACACCGCGTTTCCCGGCACCGTCAGCCTCCGGCTGGAGACCCTGCGCGCCGTCGTCCAGGACGTGGTGGACGGATACATCGCGCACGGCTTCCGCCATCTCGTCATCGTCAACAATCACGGACCCAACGAAGCGGCGATCGAGCCCGTGGCCGCGGATGTCCGCCGCCGGCACGGCATCGTGCTGAGCATCCTGTATCCGTGGCGGCTCGCCGATCACGTCGCGGGCAAACTGTTCCCGGAGGCCCGGGGGGCGTTCGGCCACGGCGGCGACCCGACGATCTCGGTGATGATGGCGCTGGCGCCGGGGGCGGTCGAGCTCGGGCACGGGGAGATGCGCGGGTACGTCAGCCCGGCGGGGCCGTTCCGGATCGTCTCATACCGCGCGGCCCGGTTTGCCGACTTCGAGGTCGGGCTGTTCAACGAGGCATCGAGCGTGCTCCCGAGCGGGGCGAGCGGAGACTGGACGGTGGCCTCGGAAGAGCGCGGCCGCCAGATTCTCGCGGGCATGGTGGACTACGCGATCCGGTTTGTGCCGGCGTTCCTCGCTCTCAGCCAGGACGCGCAGCGGCGCGGCCCGGCATGAGCACGATCGTGAAGGTCGGCCGGCTGATCGACGGCACCGGCGCTCCGCCGGCGCGGGAGATGGCGGTGCGCATCGAGGGGGACACGATTGCCGCCGTGCACGCCGCCGCGGCGCTTGGTCCGGCCGGCCCACACGACACCGTTTATGATTGCCCGCACCTCGTCGCCGTGCCGGGCCTGATCGACTGCCACGACCACGTGGCGCACCTGGGGCTCGACGTGAAGCGGCGCTTCAACACGCCGCCCAGCCTCGCCGTGCTGCAGGCCGGGCGGTGGGTCACGGAGACGCTGCTCGCCGGCGTCACCACGCTCCGGGACGCGGCCGGCGTGGACCTCGGCGCCAAGATGGCGGTGGAGCAGGGGGTCATCCCGGGGCCGCGCCTCCTGATCAGCCTGGTGATTATCACGCAGACCGGCGGGCATGGGGACCTGATGCAGCCGTCGGGCGTCTCGTCGGACTTTCCCACGCTGCCGGGGGTGCCGAGCGGCATCGCCGACGGCGTGGACGACGTCCGGCGCAAGGTGCGGGAAGTCCTCAGGCTCGGGGCGGACTGGATCAAGATCGCGACGAACGGCGGATCGGGATCACCCCGGGGCGGCTACACGACCCGCCAGTTCTCGCCGGAGGAAGTGCGGACGATCGTGGACGAGGCGCACGGTAAGGGCGTGCGCGTCATGGCGCACGCCCACGGCGGGGAGAGCCTCGACATGTGCCTGGCGGCGGGCGTCGACACGATCGAGCACGGCTCCCTCGCCGACGACCGCCAGCTGGCGGAGATGGCCCGGCGGGGCGTGTGGATGGTGCCCACGCTGAGCGTCACGCAGCGGATGCTCGAACGGATCCGGCAGGATCCCACGTCGGTTCCCGCGTACACCGCGGCCCGGGTGCCCGGGATCTTGGAGCACAAACGCCGGACGTTCCGGCGCGCGCTGGAGCTCGGCGTGCCGATCGCCATGGGCACCGACGCCGGCGCGCTCGGGCACGGGGAGAACGCGCGCGAACTTGCCTACATGGTCGAGGCGGGCATGACGCCGATGCAGTCCCTCGTGGCGTCGACCGCCATGGGGGCCCGGCTGCTGGGGCTGGCGGACCAAGTGGGGACGCTCGAGCCCGGCCGGCGCGCCGACCTCCTGCTGCTCGACGGGGATCCGCTGGCTGACATCGCCGTGGTGGCCGACCCGGACCGCGTCCGGCTCGTCATGAAGGACGGCCGCATTTACAAGTCGCTGCTGCCCGCCCCGGTGAGCGTACCGGCCTGAGCGCCCCTGCGCTACGGCAGTGTCGCGCCGAGGCGCGCGGCGTCGGCGGTCAGCTCGTCGATGTTCGGCCAGCCGAGCGGCCGCGTGCCGTCCTCCACCTCACCGATCATCTGGACCACGCGGGCGTTGAGCGGGACTTTCACCCCGTACCGGTCGGCGATCGCGACCACGGTCAGGTGCGCCGCCTCGCTCTTCCGCTTGCGATAGACAATGTCCCAGTGGATGCCGCTCGCCTTCTTCACGTACTTGTAGCCGCCCGGACCGTCGGTGATCTGATGCGCGCCCAGGTGCTCGACCAGCCGGTCGTACGACGCGAGGAGCCGCGCCGTGTCCGCCGGGGTTGCGGGATGGTAGAGGGTCGGGTCGAACCACCGGTCTGAGTGCGGCCGGATCCCCGCGGCGTCCGAGACCTGCATCGCCTCGCGGACGAGCGCGCCGGCAAGGCGCTGCACCTTCTTGTTGCCCAGGACCTCGACCACGGTGCCGTTGACCAGGGCGGTCAGCACGACCTGGGAGTTATACACCTGCTTGGTCCAGACCCGGCCGACGATGTCGGTGACCAGTTCGCACTTGTTCGGCCCGATGCCGAGGAGGCGCGCGGCTTCGCGGACGCGCGGGGTGAGGCTTCCGTCGAGCTCGCCGACGTACACCGTCCCCTCGTGCACCGCTTCCAGGACGCCAGGATCGAGGTAGGCGCCGCCGTAATCGGGAAGCGCCCCCATCGTCCGCTCCCGGCCGACGAGATCGGCGATCGTCTCTTCATTCATGCCATTCTGGAGGGACACGACACACGAGGCCGGCGTGAGGTGGGGGAGAAGGGCCGGCACCGCACCCTTCGTCGCCTGCGACTTGACGGCGAGGAAGATCAGGCCGTCGAGCGGCTCGGGGATCTCCGCCGGGGTCGCGGCCCGCTGCGGGCCGATGGCCATCGGACCGTACACGCCGTTGACCGTGATCCCGCGCTCCCGGATCGCCCGCACGTGATCGGGATTCTGGTCGATGAAGAGCACGGACTCGCCGGCGCGCGCCATGTAGAATCCGGCCAGCCCGCCGATCGCTCCGGCCCCCACGATTGCGATCTTGGCCATCTCACGCCTCCTGAGCCGGCGCCCGTCCCCCTAGGGGCTGAGCGTCCACTCCTCCAGGTTCCAGCCATCGCCGTCGTTCGTCGGATTGCCGACCAGGCCCTGAAGCTTGGCCGTCGCGCCGTCGGCCGCCACCATGTAGTAGATCGGGATCGTGGGCAGCTCGCGGCCCAGGATCTCCTGCGCCTGCCAGAACAGCGCCTTCGCCTTGGGCCGGTCGATCGTGGCCTCCGCTTCCTTGATCAGTTGCGTGAGCCGGTCGTTCGCGTAGAAGTCCTCGTTCAACCCGTTCGGGGGCATCGCGTCCGCGGCGTAGAAGATCGAGAGGACCGGGGTCGCCGGCACGATCCACCGATGGAACAGGGTGTCGCAGGCTTCCCCTTTGAACCGGATCTCCCCATACACGGTGGGGGAGTAGTTATGGATCTCCATTTCCATCCCGATACTGTGCAGCTCGGCCTGGATCACCTGCTGCACCTTTTCCTGGCTCGCATCGCCGGTCCCCAGGCAGTTGGAAAACGCGAACGGTTTCCCATCTTTCTGCAAGATCCCGTTCCCGCCCGGTTTCCAGCCGGCCTCCGCGGCGAGCTGCTTGGCTTTTGCGGGATCGAACGTGTACTGGCTGTACGCGGTGGGGTTGTGCGCCCACGAGAGCGGCGTAATCGGCGAGCCGGCCGGCTTCCCGAGGCCCCCCAGGACATCTCTGACGATGGCCGTCTTGTCGATGGCGTATATGACCGCCTGCCTGAGGCGGAGGTCCTGGAACCACGGCTTCTTGAAGTTGAAGTCAAAGTGCATCCAGGCGTTGAGCGGGTGGACGACCACTTTGAGTCCCGGAACCGCCTGCAAGGGCTTGATCTGATCGAACGGGAGGGACCACGCGACCTGCGCCTCGCCCGTCCGGAGCATGTTGATCCGGGTGTTGGCGTCGGGCACAAACCGCCAGATCACCTTCTTGATGCGGGGCAGTCCCTGCGCCGCCCCCCGGAAGTAGGGGTTCGCGACCGCGATCAGGTACTGGCCCGGCACCCACTGCTGTACCATGTACGGGGCGGTGGTGACGGGCGACCGGTTGTACGCCGCATAGGTATTGAGATCCTTGCCCTCGAGCACATGCTTCGGCAGCAGATAGCGGAAGAGATCCCTGTACCCCGCGTACGGCGCTTTGAACCGGACGACCACGGTGAGCGGATCGGGGGTGTCGACGGATTCGATCACCGGCCACCCGGCGCGGCTGTCCACGCGGAACGACGGATCCGTCATCGCCTTGTACGTGAACGCGGCGTCGGCCGAGGTGACGGGCTGACCGTCACTCCACTTGAGGCCCGGCTTGAGCCGCCACGTGACCGTCATCTTGCCCGCGGTCATCTGGACACCGGCGTTCGAGAGCGTGGGGACCCGCTGGACCTCCCGCGGGATATACTCCATCTTGTCGGTCGTGGCCTGGAACCCCTCGACGACATCAATCTCCTTGGCGGCGAGGACGTGGGTGGCGTACGGATTGAGCGTGTCGGGCTCCTGGTAGTAGGCGATGACGATCTGCGTGTTGTCGGAGGCGGCGGCGGCCGCCGGGCCGTCCGGTCTCCCGAGCGTGAAGGCTCCGAGGAGCCCCACGCCGGCCAGGCACGCCGCGGCGAGGACGATGCCGCGGATCCACACGGGCGATGTGCGCACTACCGGTTCCTCCCTTCGGCTGACGAGCTGTCGCGTGCATGTCATTGGGGAACGACGCCGGTTCTTCCTCCAGGGTGAGGTTACTCCTTCATCCGGACATCCAGGGCGTCTCGCAGTCCGTCCCCGAGGGCGTTGACGCTCAGCACGCTGAACAGGATGAAGAGGCCGGGAAAGATCGACAGCCAGGGTTTCGTCGCCATCGTCGACTCGGCGTTGTGGAGCATGTTCCCCCACGATGCCGTCGGCGGCTGGATGCCGACCCCGAGAAAGGAGAGGACGGACTCGGTGATGATCGCGTTCCCGACCGCGAGCGTCGCCGCGACGATCACCGGCGCGAGGCTGTTGGGAAGCGCATGGCGGAGGATCACCCGGACGCTGCCGGCCCCAATCGCCCGGGCGGCCTCCACGTACTCGGATTCCCGGATGGTGAGGAACGCGCCCCGGACGAGCCGGGCTGTTCCCATCCAGCCGATTCCGGCAATAACCAGGATGAGGAGCTCCGGCGACGGCTTCACGACGGCCGACAGGACGATGACGAGCGGGAGCGGGGGGATCGAGAGGACGACGTCCGTCGCCCGCATCAGGGCGCCCTCCACGAGGCCGCCGTAGTAGCCCGCGCTCGCGCCCACCGTGGTGCCCACGATCGCCGCGACCACGGCGCTGAGAATGCCGATCGACAAGGAGACCCGGCCCGCGTACAGCGCGCGGCTGAACTCATCGCGGCCGAGGTCGTCCGTGCCGAACCAGTGGGCCGTCGAGGGAGGAGAATCCAGATGGCTCAGGTCCACCTGGTTGGGGGCGAAGCGCGCGAGGAAGGGCGCCGCGGCTGCGCTGCTCCCGAGGAGGAGCAGGACGATCAGGCCGGCCGTGGCCAGGCGGTCCCGCGCAAACCGGCGTCGCGCGTCGCGGAAGAGGCTGGCCCTGCGCGGCGCGCCGGCCCGCCCGTCCGCGTTCACCGATACACGACCCGTGGATCGAGCAGGCCGTAGAGGACATCGGCCAGCAGATTTGACAGGATGACGGCGAAGGAGCTCAGCATCAAAATGGCGAGCAGCATCGGGTAGTCGACGTTCGAGATCGACTGGATCAAGAGACTCCCCATGCCCGGCCACGCGAAGACCGTTTCGGTGACCACCGCGCCGGAGAACAAGCCCGCGAGATCCAGCGCCATGATCGTCACGACGGGAATCAGGCTGGTGCGCAGCGCGTGGCGGAAGATCACGGTTCGCTCCGCCAGCCCCTTCGCCCGCGCCGTTCGGATGTAGTCCTGGTTCAGCACTTCCAGGACCGCGGCGCGGGTGAACCGGCTCCAGCGCCCGGCGGTGAACAGGGAGAGGACCATCGTCGGCATGATCAGGTGCCGCAGGATGTCGGTCCAGCGGCCGGCCGTGCCGAACCCCGCCACCGGCAGCCACCCCAAGTGGACGGCGAGCAGCAACTGGAGCATCAGCCCGAACCAGAAGACGGGCATGGAGATGCCGAGGAACGAGAACACCGTCACCCCGTAATCGAACGCCGAGTACTGGCGCACCGCGCTGTACACGCCGCTCGCGATCGAGAACAGCGTCGCGACGGCAAAGGACATCCCCATGAGGAGCAGCGTGGCCGGCACGCGGGTCGCGATCAGTTTGGCGACCGGCTCTCCGGACGAGTAGCTGACACCCCAGGTGCCCGACGCGTACGCGCCGAGCCAAGTGAGGTACTGCACGTAGAGGGGTTGATCGAGGCCGAACTGGTGGCGGAGCAAGGCGAGGTCCTTGGCGGTGATAAACGGATTGTCCAGGTACACCGCCAGGGGGCCGCCCGGGATCCCTTGTAAAATCGCGAACACGATGATGGAGACCCCGACCATGAGCGGGATCGTGCCGAGCAGGCGTTTGAGCACAAAGACCGTCACCGTTGGATAAACCTCGGGGGCCCCCGGCCGCGAGCCGGCGCCGTCCGGTGCGGTCGGCGGCGCCTGCGTGCCGTTGGACGGAGTGCCTGTTCGGGGCCGGGCGGTTGATCTCCTACGGTGAGCAGAGGATTACCCCGCGCCGGGCAGAAGACCCGGAACGTTCGTGAGAGGAGCACTCCGTCGAACGAAGACGACGGCTGGAAGACCGGACGCTCGGCCCGTAAGGGAGGCAGCCCGATGGAACTCGACGTGCAGTGGGTCGACTACCGGTCGGGGGACGCGGCGGTGCCCGCCTATCTGGCGCGGCCCGCGCGCGTGCGGGAGCCGTTGCCGGCCGTGCTCGTCATCCAGGAGATCTGGGGGGTGGACGGCCACATCCAGGATCTCGTCCGCCGGTTCGCCACCGCCGGGTACGTCGCGTTCGCCCCGGACCTCTACGCGCACGGCGGCCGGCGGCCGGACGCGTTCGAGCCGAAGCGCGTCGAGGCGGCGAAGTCGTTTCTCGATACGATCCCGCACACGGCCTGGCGGGAGCCGGCGGAGCGGGACCGTGCGCTCGGGCGCCTCCCGGAACCGGAGCGGCAGCGGGTCGGCGAGACCCTCGGCGTCCTGATGGCCCCCGAGCGCCCGATCGAACGGTACGTCGCCGATCTGCGCGCCGCGGTGGCGTTCGTGCGCGCGCATCCCGCGTGCGGCGGCCGGCGGATCGGATCGACCGGATACTGCATGGGAGGCGCGCTCTCCGCGCTGCTGGCCTGCGCCGAGCCGGATCTAGCGGCCGCCGTGATCTATTACGGGGCCGCCCCCGGCGCCGATCGGATCGCCGGTATCCGCTGCCCACTCCTGGGATTCTATGGGGGGGAGGATCCGCGTATCACCGACGGTGTCCCCGCGTTCGCGGACGCGCTCCGGGCGGCCGGGAAGGCGTTCGAGGCCCACGTGTACCCGGGCGCGCCCCACGCCTTTTTCAACGACGAGCGCCGGTCCTACCATGTCACCGCCGCGCGCGACGCGTGGGCACGGACCCTGCTGTTCTTCGCACAGCACCTCGCCGGCTCGGCGGCGTGACGATGCGCTATACTGGTGCACATGGTGAGCCACAGTGTAGCCCGTTTCGTCTTCCTCGCGGCGCTTCTCCCGATGCTGCAGATCCCCAATGTGACCACACAGCGGGAAGTGAAGACGGACGTTGTGATCCACGCCCCCGCGGCCGAAGTCTGGCGCGCGCTCACCAACCTGCCCGCGTATACGATCTGGAACCCGTACATCTATCCCGCCAGCGGCGAGGTCAAGGCGGGCGCGCGGCTGGAGATCACGCTCCACGAGGGCAAGATCGTGACCTACTCGCCGATCGTGACCACCGCCGATCCCAATCGCGCGCTGAGTTGGAGCGGACACTTTGCGGGGATGTTTGAGCGGACCGTGACCTTTACACTCACGCCGCTCGATCCTGCCGATCCCACATGGACGCGGGTGGAGGCCCGGGAACTCTTCCGGGGGCTGTTGCTGCTCGCGCTCGGCGGGATGCCCGACGACGCGCGCCACGGGCTGGATCTGATGACCCGCGCGCTCCGAGAACGCGTCGAACTGCTGCAGCCGCCGCCTCCGCCCGCGAAACCCCAGCCGTAACCATCTCCAAATCAAAAGGCACGGGTGAACACCCGCGCCAATCTTGTCCTTCAAAGTGGTCGGGGAGGGGGGACTTGAACCCCCGGCCTCAGCGTCCCGAACGCTGCGCGCTACCAAGCTGCGCCACTCCCCGACGCGGCTCTCATTGTAGCATCGGTCCTGGGTCCTGACAATCAAAGCCGCGCGCACCAGGACGCGTTCGCGGCGGCGGCGTAGTCACCGGCATGCTTCCGGAGGAACGGCGCGCGGCACAGGGCACCCTGCTGATCCTCGTCTCGGCTGTGGGGTTCGGGACGATGGCGATCTTCACGAAGGTCGCCTACGCCGCCGGCGCCAACGTAGCGACGACGCTGCTCCTACGATTTCTCATCGCGTCCGCGGTGCTGTGGGGAGGGATCGCCGCGACGCGGCGGAGCTGGGCTCCCCTCTCCGGCCGCGCGCTCGCGGCCTGCGCCGGGCTCGGCGCTGTTGGCTACGCGGCGCAGTCCCTGACCTATTTCAGCGCGCTGCGCTACATCTCCGCGTCGCTCGGGGTCCTCCTCCTCTATACATCCGTCCCCATCGTGACACTCCTCGCGGTCGTGTTCCTAGGGGAACGGCTGGACCGCCGGAAGCTGCTCGCGCTCACCACGGCCGCCGCGGGTCTGGTGCTCACGTTGGGACTCGGGGTCGGCGCCGCGACCGGCCTCGGCGTCGCCCTGGCGCTAGCTGCCGCGGGAGTGTACTCCGCGTACATGGTCATCAGCCGGCAGATGCTGCGGCACGTGCCTCCGCTGGCGGCCACGGCGGTGGTCATCCCCTCGGCGGGTGTGACGTTCGCACTCTACGGCGGGCTCTCGGGGCAGTTCCAGTTCGCGCTCCCGCTGACCGCCTACCTCGCGATCGCCGGGATGGCGGTCGTCTCCACGGCCCTCGCCATCGCGGCGTTTTTCACCGGCCTCGAGCGGGTGGGCGCGTCCCGGGCGGCGATTCTCAGCACGTTCGAGCCGGTCGTGACGCTCTCGCTCGGCGCCGCCTTGCTGGGGGACCAGCTCACCCCGGTCCAGATCCTCGGCGGCGCGTGCATCGTGGGGGCCGTGCTCCTGCTGCACGGCGCGCCGGCTCCCTCCGAGCCCGGCCGATAACGGTGTGAGGTGGCGTACAGGAACGCTCCCCGGCGCGCGAGAACCCTCCTCCGTCGACCGAAGTCCCGGAGGCTCACGTGAGAGATGACCTGCGGGTCGTGCGCGACGGCGCAATCGCGACCCTGGTCTTCAACCGCCCGGACAAGCGCAACGCCATCTCGGTTGAAATGTGGCAGATGTTCCCCGAGATCCTGGGCGGGCTCGCCTCCGACGAGCGCGTGCGCGCCGTCGTTCTGCGGGGCGCCGGAACCGAGGCGTTCGCATCGGGGGCCGACATTTCCGAGTTCGCGCGCGTGCGCGCCGACACGCGAACGGCGCGGGTGTACAGCGCCACCGTCGCCGCCGCCGAGCACGCGCTCGCGGACTTCCCGCGCCCGACGGTGGCGATGGTTCACGGGTTCTGCGTCGGCGGCGGGCTCGAAGTCGCGCTGGCCTGCGACATCCGGTGGGCCAGCCGGGCCGCGCGGTTCGGGATCACCGCGGCGCGCCTCGGCATCGTGTACAGCCTGGCCGCAACCCGCCGGCTGGCGAGCGTCGTGGGACCGAGCCACGCGCGCGATCTGTTGTATACGGGGCGGCTGTTGGACGCGGAGCAGGCCCGGGCGATCGGGCTCGTCAACCGGGTGTGCGCGCCGGAGGCGCTCGAGCCCGAGACGTACGCCTACGCGCGGGCGCTGGCGCAGCACGCGCCGCTCAGCCAGCGCGGCGCCAAGATGATGCTGCAGCATCTGCTGGGGGAGGGTGGAATGGCCGAATCGGACCTGGACGCGGTCGTCGAGCGGGCCTACGAGAGCGACGACTATCGGGAGGGTGTGCGCGCGTTCCTCGAGAAGCGCCCGCCCCGGTTCACCGGGCGGTAGCGATGTTTCCTCTCCAGGGGATCCGCGTCGTCGATCTGACCCGGTTTCTCGCCGGCCCGTTCTGCACGCAGGAGCTCGGAGACTTTGGCGCCGACGTCATCAAGATCGAGCCGCTCGACGGGGACCACTCCCGCTATCAGACCCTGCGAAAGGACCTGCTGGGCAACAGTTATTTCTTCATCGCCGCCAACCGCAGCAAACGGAGTATCACCATCGACACGCGGGCGGCCGCCGGCCGCGATATCATCCGGCGGCTCGCCCGGAACGCCGACGTGGTGATCCACAACTTCCGGCCGGGCGTGATGGAGCGGCTGGGCCTCGGGATAGAGACGCTCCGGGAAGACAACCCCCGCCTCATCTACTGCGGGGTCTCGGGGTTCGGTCAGACCGGCCCGTACAGCAAGCGGCCGGGGTTCGACCAGGTGGCCCAGGGCATGTCGGGGTTCATGAGCATCACCGGCCAGGAGCCGACCGGACCGACGCGGGCGGGGATTGCGCTGGCCGATCTCTACTGCGCGATGACCGCGTGCCGCGGGATCTTGTACGCGCTCCTTGCGCGCGAACGGACAGGGAAGGGGCAGGAGGTGTACGTGTCGATCGTCGATTCCATGGTCTCGCTGCTGACCTGGAGTGCCGGCATGTACTTCGAGACCGGAGTCCCGCCGGGGGTGGCCGGCAACCACCACCCACTGTCGGCGCCGTTTGGCGTCTACCAGGCGAAGGACGGACCGTTCAACATCTGTGCGGGCAACGAGGTGATCTGGAGGCGGTTGTGCGAGGCGGTCGGCCGGCCCGACCTGCCGGCGGATCCGCGGTTCACGTCGGTGTTCGACCGCATCGCGCACCGCTCGGAGCTGGACGCGATCCTCACCGCGGCGCTCCAGGGCCGCACCGCCGCCGAGTGGGTGGCGTTCCTGAATGAGCGCGGCGTGGCGTGCGGCCCGATCTACAATCTGGCCGAGGTGTTTCGCGATCCGCAGATCCTGCACCAGCAGATGCTCGTCGAGAAGCCGCATGCCGCGCTGGGGACGGTGAAGCTGCTCGGGATCCCGATCAAGCTCTCCGAGACGCCCGGAGAGATCCGCCTCCTGCCGCCCCTCCTCGGCGAGCACACGGACGAGGTGCTCCGCGACGCGGGGTACTCGGCCGAGGAGATCGCCCGGTTTCGCAAGGACCGCATCGTGGGCACACCCGGTGAGCGCCCCACCGCGCCCGCATCGGAGGACGCGCCGGCCTGAAGGTCCGGGGGTCCTCCGGCGGCCGAGGAAGGATTTTTCGGCCGGCCCTCGAAAGAACGCGGGGAATTTAACTGCTGAAAACCTACGCAGCATACATCGGAGCATACAATGGGGCAAACATTGCGGGACTGGTATCGCTACCTTGAGCGGCAGATGCACGTTTCCCTTCAGGAGGAGCCGGGTGCGTCCCCCGGGGCGGGTGGCCGGCCGGCAGGCGCGCTGCCTCCTCCTGAGGCCCGCGGCACCGTTTCCACGAGGATCGCACCGGAGTTCCCCAGTGCAGACGACCCGGCACCGGACGTGGCAAGCCCGGTGGCGCGCGCGGCCGCGCTGCGCCGGAGGATCGGGGCGGTCGTCCAGCAGAGCGCGCTGCCCATGGAACTCGGGCCGCTCGAGCGCCGCCGGGGAGGCCGTCGGCCGATCACGGAGACGCGCGAGGAGATCATTCGCCGCCTGCTGGACCCCGAACTGACGCTCCACGAGGCGGCGGCTGTGCTCGATCTCAGCAAGGCGACGGTTCGCCGGTACACCGATCAAGGCAAGCTCGTCTGCCTCCGCACCGAGGGCGGCCAGCGCCGGTTCCGTCTCTCCGACCTGCTCACGTTTCTCGACCGGCAGACGGCCGCGCGGGGCGAGGAGTAGCCGGGTGCACGTCGGGTTGTTCACGGACTCGTACCTGCCGCGCCACAGCGGGGTGGTGCGCGCCGTGGAGGCCGCCGGCCGCTCCCTCCGCCGTCTGGGCCATCGGGTCTCGATCGTCGCCCCGGCGTATCCGGGGTATACCGATTCCGACCCGGACGTCTACCGGATCCCGTCGATCGCGCCGCCGGGGCATCCGGATTTTCCACTCGCGGTGCCGTACTCAGCGCAGCAGCTCCGCACGCTCCGCGGCCTCCGGCTCGACGTGGTGCACACCCATTCGCCGTTCCTGCTCGGGGGCGTGGGGTTGTGGGTCGCACGGTCCCTCCGGCTGCCGGTGGCGTTCACCTATCACACGCGCTACGCGGAGTACGCGCACTATGCGCCGCTGCTCGGCGACCTCACGCGGCCGCTGATCATCACGTACACGACCGCCTACTGCAACCGCTGCGACGTCGTCCTCGCGTCGGTGCCGGTGCTCGCGGATCTGTTGCGCCAGTATGGGGTCCGGGTGCGTATCGAGGTGATTCCAAGCGTGGGGGTGGAGGCGGCGGAGTTCGCGTCCGGCTCCCCCGGGGAGATCCGGAGCCGGTTCGGCATCCCCGCCGCCGCACCGCTCCTGGTGTTTGTCGGCCGGTTGGCGCAGGAGAAGGGGATCACGCTCCTGCTCGAGGCATTCACCCGCCTGCCGTCGGATGTCTGGCTCCTCCTCGTGGGAGACGGGCCCGAGCGCGAGGCCCTGCGGGCGCACGCCGAGCGGATCGGAATCGGCCCGCGCGTCGTGTTCGCGGGCGACCAGGAGCACGCGCGTGTCATCGAGGCGCTGTTTGCGGGTGAGCTGTTCGTGTTTTCGTCGCAGACCGAGACGCTCGGCCTCGCCGTCCTGGAGGCGATGGCCGCCGGCCGTGCCGTGGTCGCCGTCCGGTCCGACGTGATCGCCGACATCGTGCATGACGGCGAAACCGGCCTGCTGGTGGCCGCGGAGCCGGGGGCGTTTGCGGGCGCGATCGGGGCGTTGCTCGGTGATCCGGCGCGGCGGGCCGCCATGGCGGCGCGAGGCCGCGAGATCGCCGCGGCGTACACGCAGGACCGGATCACCGGCCGGCTGGCCGCCGTGTACGGGGCAATCATCGCCGCGCGCGGCGGCGTGGCATCGCAGCACTAGCCGATTCTCACGGGAGGACCCACGTGCGTCTCAGACGGCTGGAACTCGCAGGGTTCAAGACGTTCGCCGACCGGACTCCCCTCGAGCTGTCCCCGCAGCTGACGGCGATCGTCGGCCCCAACGGGAGCGGCAAGAGCAACATCTTCGACGCGATTCGTTGGGCGCTCGGGGAGGGAAGCCTCCGCAACCTCCGCGGCGTCCGCAACGAAGACGTCATCTTCGCCGGCAGTGACAAGCGGCGGGCGCTCGCGATGGCGGAAGTGACGCTGACGCTCGACAATGCGGACGGCCGCCTGATGCTCCCGCAGGGCGCCGAGGGTGAGGACGAGGTGCCCACGCCGCTCGCGTTCGCCGAGGTCACCGTGACGCGCCGGGCGCTGCGGGCCGCGGACAGCCAGTATCAGATCAACGGCCTGCCGTGCCGTCTCCGGGACATTCAGACGATGTTCCTCGGCACGGGCCTCGGCGGGCACTCCTACGCCTTGATCACCCAGGGCGAGGTCGACCACATGCTGGATGCCACGCCCGAAGAGCGGCGGATGATCCTCGAGGAGGCCGCGGGGGTCGCCAAGTTCAAGCGGCGCCGCCACGATGCCGAGCGCCGGATGGCGGCGGCGGACCAATTGCTCCTCCGCGTCGCCGACATCCTCGGCGAACAGGAGGCCCACGTGGAGCAGCTCGCGGCGCAAGCCGAGGCCGCGCGGCAGTACCAGGCCTACACGCACGAACTTCGGGGACTCGAGCTCGCGCTCCAAGTCGAGGAGGTGCGCCGGCTGGCGCGCGCCCAAAAGCGGGTGCGGGACCAGTTGGACCAGGTGGCGGCGCGGCGGCGCGAGGTGGAGGCGAGCCTCCGCGCGCTCGCGCAGGAGCGGGACGCGTTGGATCGCCGGACGATCGAGGCCGGCCGTGAGTGGGAAGACGCCCAGCGGGCCGTGGTGCGGCTCACCGAGCGGCGGAGCGCCGAGGAGGCGGGCGTACAGCTGATCGCCGAGCGCCAGCGCGGGGTCGCCGCCCAGCACGAGCGGCTCGCGCGGGAGCACGACCGGTATCAGGCCGAGGCGGACGTCCTCCGGACGGAACGGGTGGGCCTCGAGGCCGCGGAAGCGGAGCTCGCGGGCCGGCGCGGCCGCCTTGACGGTGAGGCCGCCGACGCGAGAACGCGAGTGCTACAGATCGAGGCCGACGTCGCCCGCGACGAAGAACGCATCGAGCAGGGGCGGAACGATGCGCGCGAGCTCGCCGCGGACCGCGCCCGAGCGCTCGGGGAGGTCGCCGCGGCGGAAGCCCGGCTGGCCGGCCACCGCGACCGGATCGCGGCCCTGGACGATCGCGTGCGTCACGTGGAAGGGCAGCGGGCCGCGATCGAGGACCGCAGGCGCACGCTGGGAGACGAGCTCGCGCAGATCACGGCAGATCTCGAGGCGCGGCGCCGCGCCGTCGCCGACCTCCGCGTTCAGGAGGAGCAGCAGTCCGAGGATCGGGAGGAGCTCCTGGCCGGCCTGCGCCGGCTGGAGATCGAGCGGGAGACCGTCCGCTCACGCCTCGGCTTCTTGGAAGAGGCGCAGGCGCAGTACCGCGGCTATGATGCCGGGGCTCGGGAGCTGCTGCTGGCGCGGCAGGGCGACCCGGCGCGGTTCGCCGCGCTCCGCGGCGCGGTCGTCGAGTTCCTCAGGGTGCCGCGCGAGGTCAGGCCGGCCGTCGAGGCGGCCCTGGGGCCGTGGCTCTCGGCGCTGGTTGTGGACTCGATCGATGACGTCCGCCTGCTCCGGGCGCACCTGGGGGAGCGGGAGGCGGGCGAGGTCTCGTTCCTCCCCAGCTCGCTGGTCCGGACGCAGGCGCAGGAGCCGCTGCCACCCGCCGTCGCGTCCGACCCGGGCGTGCGTGGCCGCGCCGTGGACCTCGTGCGGATCTCCGGGGACCGTCCCGACGCCGTCCGCGCGCTCCTCGCCGGGGTGCTGATCGTGAAGGATCTGGACGCCGCCCTCCGCGTGCGCTCGGCGGGGGTCACGGGCCGGATCGTGACGCTCGCCGGGGAGGGGCTCTCGCCCGAGGGCGTGCTGACGACCGGACGTCGTCTCGGCGAGCACGGTGTCGTCGGGCGCGCGGAAGAGATTAGCGAGATGCGCGTGTCCCTCGCCCGCCTCGAAGAGACGGCCACGCAGCATGCCCGCCGCGGGGAAGCGGCGGCGGCGCGCCTCCGCGAGATTGAGGCGGCGGTCGCGGAGGCCGAGGATGCCGCCGTTCGCCAGGCCGAGACGCGGGCCGACGCCGAGCGGCGCCTGACGCTGCTCGACGCTGAATCCGCGCGGCTCGGCGACGAGATCGCCGCGGCATCCGCCGAGCGGCAGGCTGTGACCGTCGAAGCCGACGCGCAGGATGCGCTCTGGCAGCGCCTCGACGCGCAGGCCGCGGCCCTCGGGGCGCGGATTGGGGAGATCGAAGCGGCGTCCGCCTCGCTGGCCGCGCGCCTGCGTGAGCAGACGGGCGCGCTGCGGGATCTCCGGGACCGGCTGCTGGCTGTGACCGTTGCGCTGACCGAGCTCGAAGGGAAGCGGGCCGCGCTCCAGGTGCGCACGGGCGAACTCGACCGCGGGCTGGCCCAGGTGGCGGCGCGGTGCGACGAGCTGGCCGCTGAAGGGCGGGGGCTCGATCAGGAGGCCGCGCGCCTCCAGGACGAGGCGGCGGCGGCCCGGACGCGGTGCGACGCGCTGGCCCGGGAGGCCGCGCGACTTGCGGAGGCGCTCGCCGCGCTCGACGCCGAGCGGGCGGGGGTCGAGGCCCGGCGGGCCGAGGTCGAGGAACAGCACCGGGAGGCCGCCGCGCGGGTGGAGGCCCTCGCGGAAGACGCGCACCGGATCGAGCTGCGGCAGGCTCAGGTGGACGCCGAGATCGGCAGCGCCCGCCGGCGGATCGAGGAGGAGTTTGGCCGTGGGTTCGAGCGGGCGGCCGCCGACGTGCCCGAGACGGTTGACCGCGACGAGACGCTCGGACGGATCGAGGCGCTGCGCGGGCTGATCGCCGCGCTCGGGCCGGTCAACCTGATCGCGATCGAAGAGCACCGGCAGGCCGCGGAGCGCGCCCAGGCCCTGCGGGTCCACTACGAGGACGTTCAGGGCGCGATCGCGGCGCTGCGAGCCCTCGTGGCCGAGTTGGAAGGCGTGATCCGGACGCGATTCGACGAGACCTTCCGGATGGTGAATGAGGAGTTCAGTGATCTCTTCGTCCGCCTGTTCGGCGGCGGCCGCGCGGGCCTGGAGCTGGTGGCCGCGGAGGGGAGCGACGAGCCCGGGGTGGACATCGTCGTCCAGCCCCCCGGGAAGAAGCTCCGCAGCCTCGGCGCGCTCTCCGGCGGCGAGCGGGTCATGGTTTCGCTGGCGCTCATCTTCGCGATGCTGCGGGTCCGCCCGAGCCCGTTTTGCGTCTTCGATGAGATCGAGGCGGCGCTCGACGAGGCCAACACGCGCACCGTGGCGCAGGTCCTGCGGGAGATCGCCGAGCAGACCCAGATCATCATCATTACCCACAACAAGGCGACGATGGAGGCGTGCGACGTGCTGTTCGGCGTGACGATGGAGGAGCCCGGGATCTCCCGCATGGTCTCGATGCGCCTCCAAGATCGCGATCGGGTGCGCGAAGGCCAGCCGGTCGGCTAGCGTACACGCCCCACGGTGATGAACAGGCTCCCTCGACATGGCGCCTAGCGGCCCCGCGTGGCTGGGACGGTTCCGGGACGGGCTCACCCGGACCCGCCAGGCGTTCACGGCGCGCCTGGATGAGGTCCTGGGCCGCGGCATCGACGAGCGGTTCTACGATGAGCTCGAAGAGACGCTCCTGGGGGCCGACCTCGGCGTCCCCACGACGGCCGCCGCGGTTGCGCGCCTGCGCGAGCGCGCGGCGGCCGGGCTTCGCACCCCCGACGCGCTGCGCGCCGCGCTCGCCGAAATCTTGGTGAAGACCCTCGGCGATCCCGCCCCCCTCGTGCTCGCGCCGGCGCCGGCGGTGCTCGTCCTGCTCGGCGTGAACGGCGCAGGCAAGACCACGACGATCGGCAAGCTGGCGCACCGCTTTCGGGGGGAGGGACGCAAAGTGCTGCTCGCCGCGGCCGATACGTTCCGCGCCGCGGCGATCGACCAGGTGGAGATCTGGGCCCAGCGGTCCGGGGTGGACGTGATCCGCCATCAGGAGGGCGCCGATCCCGCGGCGGTCGTCTACGATGCGGTCCAGGCCACCCGCGCCCGCCACGTGGACGTGCTGATCGTCGATACCGCGGGACGCCTCCACACGAAGGCCAACCTGATGGAAGAGCTCCGGAAGATGGACCGCGTGCTCCGCCGCGAGCTTCCCGGGGCCCCGGTCGAGGCGCTCCTCGTGCTCGATGCAACGACCGGGCAGAACGGCATCGCCCAGGCACGCCGGTTCAAAGAGGCGCTTCCGATCACGGGTATCGTGCTCACCAAGCTCGACGGCACCGCCCGGGGCGGCGTCGTCGTGGCGATCGCCGAGGCGCTCGCCCTGCCGGTCAAGCTCGTCGGATTCGGAGAGGGGATGGACGACCTCCAGCCGTTCGATCCGCGCGTGTTCGTGGACGCGCTGCTCGCCCCTTGACCGACCAAGGCGTACGCCGGGCGATCGTGCGGCTTCACGCCGCGCTCAACGCCGTGGCGTCGGGCGACGCGAGCGCGATCAAGGCGCTCTACTCCCACCGCGAGGACGTGACGGGCTTTTACGGCTGGGGCGGCTATGAGGTGGGGTGGGCGCGGGTGAGCGAGCGGTGGGACTGGGCCGCCGGGCAGTTCAAGGGCGGCCGGGTCACGTACCAGAATCTGACGACCGTCATCACTCCCGAGTTGGCGTACACGACGGACATCGAGACGTTCCGCGTCCAGGCCGTGGGGATGGACGCACCCACGCAGTGGTCGAACCGCGTCACCCACGTCTTTCGTCTGGAAGACGGCGAATGGCGGCTGGTCCACCGCCATGGGAACCGGTTGGAACCGCAGCACACGCCCGGCGGCCGGCTGGGTTAGCCTCGGCCCCTTCCGCCCGCGCGGCCCCTGTGCTATCATATGTGAAGTCATATGCCTTTACAGCGATCTCTTCAGCCCCGCGGCATCGCCGGGATCTCGCGCGCGCTCGACCGGCGGATGGTGGTCGTCCGCCTGTTTGACGCCTACGCCGGCCTGCTGACGGCGCGGCAGCAGGCGGTGCTGCGCATGTACTACCACGAGGACCTCTCCCTCGGGGAGATCGCCGCCCGCGCCGGCGTGAGCCGGCAGGCGGTGTTCGACAGCCTCCGGCGGTCGGTCGCCGAGCTGGAGCATCTGGAGGCGCGGATCGGCGTGCTCGCCGGCCGCAACCGCGCGGACCGCGTCCGTGACGAGGTGCGGACGCGCCTCCTGGCGGTGGAACACGCGGCGGCGCACCTGGCCGCCGTCGGCGAGGTCGAGCTTGGCCCGCTCCGCCGCGCGCTCCGCGCCCTCCGGGACGCGCTGTGACGGCGCCGGTGTCGCACTACTTCTCGCCCGTGCCGGTGGCCCAGCTCCGGCCGCGCCTGATCCGATTTCTCGACGGGGACCGCGAGTTCGGGTTCCGGACCGCCGCGGGCGTGTTCTCTCGCGCCGGTGTCGACCGCGGCACGCGACTCCTGCTGGACGCGGCACCGCCCGAAGGGGCGGACCGGATCCTCGACCTCGGGTGCGGCTATGGCGTGGTGGGGATCGTGACGGCCGCGCGCGCCCCACGTGCGCAGGTCGTGCTCGTGGACGTCAACCCGCGCGCGGCGGCGCTCGCGGCGGAGAACGTCCAGCTCAACGGGATCACGAACGCGGAGGTGCGGTGCGGAGACGGCTGCGCCCCCGTGGCCGGCATGGTGTTTGACCTTGTGCTGTTCAACCCGCCGATCCGGGCCGGCCGGGCGGTCGTGCTGCGCCTGCTCGGCGAAGCCTGCGCGTGCCTGCGTCCGGGCGGCCGGCTGTATCTGGTCGCGCGGACCAACCAGGGCGCGCGCACCCTCGCGCGGCTCGCCTCCGGCGTATTCGCGCGGGTGACCCAAGTCGAGCTCGGCGGGGGGTACCGCGTGTACGAGGCGCTGGCCCCGGAGGCCCGCGATGTTTGAGCAGCTCCAGACCCGCCTCGGCGGCATCCTCGGACGGCTGCGCGGCCGCGGCACGCTGTCGGTGGAAGACGTGGACGCGGCGCTCCGGGAGATCCGGCTCGCCTTGCTCGAGGCCGACGTGAACGTCGCGGTCGCCCGCGAGTTCATCGCCCGGGTGCGCGAGGCCGCGGTCGGCCAGGAAGTGTGGAAGAGCCTCACCCCGGGCCAGCAGGTCATCCAGATCGTGCACGCCGAGCTGACCCGGCTCCTCGGCGAGGCGTATCGGCCGCTCACGCCGGCGCCCAAGCCGCCGACCGTCATCCTGCTCGTCGGGCTGCACGGGACCGGCAAGACGACGACCGCCGGCAAGCTCGCCCGGTATTTGAAGAAGCACGGGCGGGACCCGCTGCTCGCGGCGTGCGACCTCTCGCGTCCGGCGGCGGTCCGGCAGCTCGAGATCCTCGGCAAGACCGCCGGCGTGCCGGTCGTCGCTCCGGGCCCTGGTGCGGACCCGGTCGCGGTCGCCCGGGAGGCGCTCGAACGGTGCCGCGCGACCGCCGCGGACACCTTGATCGTCGACAGCGCGGGGCGCCTGCACATCGACGACGCGCTCGTCGCGGAGCTGGCCCGGATCCGGGAGGCCGTCTCCCCGCACTACACGGTGCTCGTGCTCGATGCGATGGCGGGCCAGGATGCCGTGCGGATGGCCGAGGGATTCCACCGCGCGGTGGCGCTCGACGGCCTGATTCTCACGAAGCTCGATGGAGACGCGCGGGGCGGCGCCGCCCTCTCCGTTGTCGCCACGATCGGCAAGCCGATCCTGTTCATCGGGACGGGGGAGCGGCTGGACGCGCTCGAGCCGTTCCACCCTGACCGTGTCGCGTCCCGAATCCTCGGGATGGGCGACGTGCTCACGCTGATCGAGCGGGCGCAGGAGCAGGTCACGGCGGAACAGGCCCATGAAATGGAGCGGAAGCTCCGGCGCGCGGAGTTCACGCTCGAGGACTTCACGAAGCAGCTCCGCCAGGTCCGGGCGATGGGACCGCTCGATCAGGTCCTCTCGATGATTCCGGGCATGGGCGCCCGGATGCGCGGGGTGGACGTGGACGAGCGGCAGCTCGTCCGGATCGAGGCGATGATCAACTCGATGACACCGGCCGAACGGCGCCATCCGGACACGATCGACGGGAGCCGCCGCCGGCGCATCGCGCGGGGCAGCGGGACGTCGGTCCAGGACATCAACCGCCTGCTGCGCCAGTTCCAGGACGCGAAGAAGATGCTCAAGCAGATCGAGAGTCTCGGCCGCAAGAAGGGCAAGCTCCCGATCCCGTTTCAGCCGTAACACCGCCGGCCCAAGGCCGAGCAGGTCGCGAGGAGGGACAGGATGAGCGTAAAGATTCGGTTGATGCGCCGGGGCGCGAAGGGGCAGCCGTTCTACCGGTTGGTCGTCGCGGATACCCGCAGCCCCCGGAGCGGCAGGTACATCGAGACGGTCGGCTTCTACAACCCGCGGACCGAACCGTCCACGATGCACGTAAACACCGAGAAGGTCTTGGCGTGGCTTCGCAAGGGGGCGCGGCCGTCCGACGCCGCGCGGGTCGTGCTGGAGAAGACGGGGGTCCTCCGCCAGTGGGAGGAGTCCCGGACGAAGGCCGTCCGGTGAAAGCCCTGGTCGAGCTGGTGGCGCGGGGCATCGTCGATCACCCCGAGGCGGTCGAGGTCCGGGTCGTGGATGGCCCGCATATGACGACGGTGGAAGTGCAGGTGTCTCCCGAGGACGTCGGCAAGATGATCGGCCGGGGCGGCCGGGTCATCAAGGCGATCCGCACGGTCGCGCGGGCGGCGGCGACGCGGACCGGCAAACGAGTGAACGTGGAGATTCTCCGCCCATAGGAGGCGACATATGGCGTCGATCACGGTGCAGCGGCCGGTCGTCATCAAGGCGATCGTGACCGAGAGTTTCAAGCGGCTGTACATCCAGGATCTCGAGGATGCGATCAAGCGCGTCGATGCGATCGTGCAGCAGATCGATGTGCAGGCGCGGCGGTTCGACCTGGAACGGCAGGTGAACCCCCAGTCCCGGGCCGTCCGCCAGCAGCTCGAGCTGGAACGGGCCCGGCAGGAGGCCACGCGCGCGGAACTGCAGGCCCGCCTGCGCGAGGCGCAGGACCTGCAGCTCAACGAAGAGTTCGTCCAGGGAACGATCGAGGGGACGGTGGACCTCGCGGTGGGTGACAACCTGTTCGACAAGATCTCCCGCAGCGAGATCATCGTCAAGGATGGCATCGTCCTCGAGATCCGGGAGACCCCGGCCGCGCCGGTGCCGGCGTCCGGCGGGGTGATCTTGCCGGCCGGGCGGTAGGGGATGTCCCCGCGGGGGCAGCCGGACCCACCGCCCGCGGACGATCCTGAGACCCTGATCATCGTCGGCGAGATCACGCGGCCGCACGGGTTGCACGGGACGGTCCGTGTCGCTCCGGTGACGGACTTCCCCGACCGGCTGCTCGCGCTCACGCGCGTGATGGTCGTGCAGGGACGCACGGTGCGGCCGGTCCGGATCGAGCGGGCCGAGGCGGCCGGCCGGTTCGTCCTGATGAAGCTCGCCGGCGTCGAGACGCCCGCGGCCGCGGATGCGCTGCGGGGCGCGACGCTGCGCATCCCGCCCGACGAGGTGCAGCCGCTTCCGCCCGGGCAGTTCTACATCTTCCAGATCGTGGGCCTCCGCGTCCGTACGCCGGAGGGGGGAGTGGTCGGGCAGGTGACAGACGTGCTTCGGACAGGCAGCAACGACGTATACGTCGTCCGGTCCGGCGACGGCCGGGAGATCCTCTTCCCGGCGCTCACCGGGGTCGTCCTGTCGATCGATCTTGAGGCGGGGGAGATCGTCGTGCGCCCGCCGGAGTGGGGCTAGCCGAGGGGCTCGTGCGGATCGACGTTGTGACGATCTTCCCAGAGGTATTCCCGGGGGCGCTGGGGGTCAGTATCCTCGGCCGGGCCCAGGAGCGCGGGCTCCTCGAGTTGGCGGTCTGGGACCTGCGGGCGTTTACCGACGATCGGCACCGGACGGTGGACGACGCCCCCTATGGGGGCGGCGCCGGGATGGTGATGAAAGCCGAACCGTTCCTCCGGGCCGTCGAGGCGATCCGCGCGGTGCGGCCGAGCGAACCCTGTCCGGTGCTGCTGACGAGCCCGCAGGGGCGCATCTTTACCCAGGCACGGGCGCGCGCGCTCGCGCGGCTGCCCCGGCTCCTCATCCTCTGCGGCCGCTACGAGGGGGTCGACGAGCGGGTCGTGGAGCTGCTCGGCGCCGAGGAGATCAGCCTCGGGGACTACGTCCTTTCGGGCGGCGAGCTCGCGGCGATGGTCATCGTCGAGGCGGTCGGCCGCCTGCTGCCGGGCGCCGTCGGCGACGAGGCATCGGTCGCCGAGGATTCGTTCTCGGCGGGCCTGCTCGACTTTCCCCACTACACGCGTCCGGCCGCGCTCCAGGGACGCGCGGTGCCGGACGTGCTGCTCAGCGGCCATCACGATGAGATCCGGCGGTGGCGGAAGCGCGAGGCGCTCCGGCGCACGCTCGGCCGGCGCCCCGACCTGATCGATGAAGCCGCCCTCGACGCGGAGAGCCGCCTCCTGCTGGACGAGTTGCGATTCGGACGCGCGTAGCGCGCGCTTGTGAGGCCGGACGCGCGCGTGTTATAATGCGCTGTCACGTGGGCAGGGAGGAGACCGCATGGAGAAGCTGATCGCGATCGAGCGCCAGCAGATGAAGCAGACGCTGCCGCCGTTCGGCGCCGGTGACACCGTTCGTGTGCACATGAAGGTCGCCGAGGGGGGGCGCGACCGCCTGCAGGCCTTCGAGGGGGTCGTGATCGCCCGGCGGGGCGGCGGGATCCGCGAGGCGTTTACGGTGCGCCGCATCTCCCACGGCGTCGGGGTGGAGCGGACCTTTCCGCTGCACTCGCCCCGGGTCGAGAAGATCGAAATCCTCCGGAAGGGGCATGTCCGCCGGGCGAAGCTGTACTACCTCCGTGAGAAGGTCGGCAAGGAGACCCGCATCAAGGAGAAACGGTAGGCCGGTCTGTGGGCTCGCTCAGCATCCCCACCGTGATTCTCGGCGTTTCCGCGCTCCTGGTGGCGTCCCGGATCATCGTCAAGCGCACGTATCAGATTCCGCAGGTCGTGCGGAGCTCGATCGTCGAGACGCTCGACGCCTGCATCTTCGCCGCGATCCTCAGTCTCGTCATCATCACCTTTATCGTGCAGGCGTTCTACATTCCGTCGGGGTCGATGGAGCCGACGCTGATGGTCAACGACCGGATCCTCGTGGCGAAGTTCCTCTACCGGGTCGAGCCGGTCGAGCGCGGTGACGTGATCGTGTTCCGGTACCCGCTCAACCCCCAGCGTGATTTCGTGAAGCGTGTCATCGGCCGGCCCGGCGACCGTGTCCAGCTGAAAGAAGGGGTCGTCTACATCAACGGACAGCGGCTCTCCGAAACGGCCTACACGATCCGGCCCGACTTCGGGAACTACGGGCCGGTCGTCGTGCCGGAGAAGCAGTACCTCGTCCTCGGTGACAACCGCAACAACAGCGAGGACAGCAGGTTCTTCGGGTACGTCCCCCGTGCCAACATCATCGGCAAGGCGCTGTTCATCTACTGGCCGCCGCAGCGCATCGGCTTCGTGCACTAACCGGTCGGCCGCGGGCGAGCCTCCCAGGCCGGTCCCCGAATGAACCCGCGGACGCTGACCACCGCTGAGATCGCCGCGTACCTCGGCGGCGGCCGCCGCTTTCCCGAGGCGCTGCTCCGGGCGCTGGCCCGGGACCCCCGGACGTCTGTCCGGCGGCTGGCTGACCGGCAGCGCGCCCGCCGGGAAGCGGCCCGTGCGGAAGCGCGCCGGCTGCGCGCGCTCTACCACGAGGAGCGGCGGCGCGCCCGTGACGGGATGGTCGTGGCCGGGGTCGACGAGGTCGGGCGGGGACCGCTCGCGGGGCCGGTCGTGGCGGCCGCGGTGATCCTGCCGGCGGGGCCCGCGATCCGCGGGCTCGATGACAGCAAGCGCCTCCGCCCCGAGCAGCGGGAGCGGCTTGACCTGGAGATTCGCGCGCGCGCGCTCGCCGTCGCCGTCGGCGAAGCCTCCGTCGAGGAGATCGACCGCTTCAATATCCTCTGGGCGACCCGCCTGGCCATGCGCCGGGCCGTGAACGGCCTCGCGCTCGCACCCCACTTTCTCCTTATCGACGGCCGGGACGGCTTGCCGGAGTCACGGCCTCACGCCGCGGTCGTGGGCGGAGACGCCTCGTGCGCCTGTATCGCCGCGGCCTCGATTGTCGCCAAGGTGGTGCGCGACCGGCTGATGGTCGCCCTTCACGGCGAGTTCCCGCAGTACGGATTCGCTGCCCACAAAGGGTACGCGACGGCCGGCCATCTTGCCGCGCTCGCGGAGTTCGGGCCTTCTCCGGTCCACCGCCGCGCGTTCCTCCCCGAGGTTCAGCTTCCGCTCTTCCCACTTCCCTGATGCCGGGGAGCGCTCCGCGGCGAATCCCGGGAGGCGCCGCCTCACCGGATACCCGCGCGATCGCCCGCGCCGGGGAGGACGCGGCGGTCGCAGCGCTGCGGGCGCGCGGGTACCGGATCCTGGCGCGGAACGTCCGGCTCCGTCTGGGGGAGATGGACGTCGTGGCCGACGAGCGCGGAACCATCGTCTTCGTCGAGGTGAAGACCCGCCGGTCCGCCGCCTATGGGACGCCGGCGGAGGCCGTGACCGGGAGGAAGCAGCGGGCGCTCCTCCGCCTGGCGGCCGCATACCTCACTCGGCACGCGCTCTCGGACCGGCCGTGCCGGTTCGACGTGGCCGAGGTGTGGGTGGGGCCCGGGGGCCGTGTCATCCGGGTCGAGATCCTCCGCGACGCGTTTCGGGCGTGACGACAGGAACGGACCCCGCATGGCGCGAAGAGTCTCTGGCTCTTCCGCGCAGTTCCACGCCCGGAGAGGAGACACGATGAGCCGACCTGTTCCAGCGCCATCCGAACGGCACGCCGCGGGGAAGATCAGCCGCCGGAGGTTCCTCCAGACGGTGGGGGGAGGCGTGGGCCTGGCAGTCGCCGGCGCCTTTCCGAGGCGCGGCGAATCCGCGGCGTCCCCTGGAGACCGCGGGACGCTGATCGTCGGCGGCAACGCGCAGTACCGGACGCTCGACCCCGGGCGAACGATCGAAGTCACGGGGATGATGGTCGAGAAGGTCACCTATGACACGCTGCTGACGTTCTTCGGGGAAGACCTGCGGACGCCGCGGCCGCACCTGGCCGTGGACTGGAAGGTCGGGGCCGACGCCAGAACGTTCACCTTTACGCTGCGGCCCGGCGTCAAGTTCGCCAGCGGCAACGACCTGACGTCCGCGGACGTCAAGTGGACGTTCGATCGGATTCTCAATCTGAAAGCCAACACGCTGTTCCTCTTCGATGGCGTGGACGAGGTGCTGGCCCCCACCCCTCGGACGGTGGTGGTCCGGACCAAGGCGCCGCAGCCGTCGTTTATCCCGATCCTCTCACACCCGGGCCTGGGGATTCTCGACAGCAAGCTGCTGAGCCAAAACGGCGGAGACGCCGGACCGGATGCGAAGAACAAAGATCACGCGGAGCCCTACTTGTTCCAGCACTCGGCCGGGAGCGGGCCGTTTATGCTCCAGAGCTACACGGCCGGGCAGGAGCTCGTGCTCGTCCGCAACCCGCGGTACTGGGGCGCGCCCGCCAGGCTCGAGCGGATCGTGATCCGGAACATCCCGGATCCGGTGACGCAGGCGCTCCAGGTGGTGCGGGGAGACCTGGACGTGGCCTCCAACATCGGGCCGGACCAGATCCCGCCGCTGCGCCGCGCGCCGAATGTGGTCGTGCAGGCCAGCCCGGCGGCGACGACGTTCTACGTGCTGATGAACAATAACCCCGAGGTCGGCGGGGTGTTTGCCAATCCCAAGATTCAGCAGGCGGTGCGCTACGCGCTCGACTACGACGGCATCATGAAGATCGCGGGGTCGGGCGCCGTCCGGCTCGCCGGCGTCATCCCCACGCTGATGCCCGGCTCCCTCCCGTCCTCGGAAGCCCCCAAGACCGACCGGGCGAGGGCCAGAACGTTGATTAAGGAGTCCGGACTCACCGACGTGAAGGGGAAGTTCTCCTATTCCAGCGAGGCGATCAGTTTCGGCATCCCGACCGCGCTCCTGGCGCAGAAGATCCAGGCCGACCTCGCGACCGTCGGGATCGACCTCGCGCTGGACGGCCTGCCGAACGTCACCGCGCTGACGCTCTACCGCGGCGGCAAGGACCAGTTTGGCGTGTGGGGATGGGCCGCCGATTATCCCGACGCCAGCGACTTTCTCGTGTACGCGCCCGGCCGGGTGGTGGGGAAGCGCGCGGGGTGGCTGCCGCAGGCGTCCCCGGGGGCGGCGAAGCTCGCCGCCCTGGCGGATGCGGCGGAGGCGGAAGGAGACCCGCGGAAGCGGATCGCGATGCTGCAGGAGTTCGAGCGCACGCTCGGCCAGATCGGGCCGTACGCGCCGCTGTTCCAGCCCGCGATCCCCTACGCGTTCCGGTCGAACGTTGAGGGCGTCACCTACAACAGCGTGTGGGCCATCGACCTGTATCCGATCCGGAAGACCGCATAGTTCATCCTGTACGCCGCGGTCCGGGGGGGCGGTGCCGACGCCGGCTTCCCCGGGCCGTCCATTCAAAGGAGGGGCGCCTGTGAGGAGCCGCGAGGTGGGTGCCAGGTCCAAGTCGAGACCGGCCGGCCGCAGGGTCAACCGGCGCACGTTCCTCACGGCGGCCGGGGGCGCCGCGGGACTCGTGATGGCGCACCGTCTCCTCCCGGCGGACCCTGCCCGGGCGGCATCGAGCGCCGACCGGGCGACCCTTGTCGCGGCGTTCAGCCTGACGATCCGGAGCCTGGATCCGGGGCGCGCCCTGGCGCCGGACGAGCTGATGGTGACGCACGCCGCGTACGACTCCCTGGTGACGTTCGATGGAGAGGACCTCTCGACGCCCAGGCCGTCTCTGGCCACCGACTGGAAGATCTCCGGCGGCAGCCGGTTGTATACGTTCACGCTGCGCTCCGGGGTGCGGTTCGCGAGCGGCAATCCGTTCACGTCGGCCGACGTCAAATGGACGTTCGAGCGCGTTGTCAACCTCAAGTCCAACCCGGCGTTCTTCCTCGACAACGTCGCCGAGGTCACCGCGCCCAATCCGCGCACGGTCGTCCTGCGCCTCAAGGCGCCGCAGCCGTCGATTCTCCCGATTCTCTCGAGCCCGGCCCTCGGGATCGTGGACAGCAAGCTCATGCTGGAGCACGGAGCCGACGCGGGCCCGGACGCCAAGACGAAGGACCAGGCGGAGCCCTACCTGATGGGGCACTCGGCGGGGACCGGGGCGTTTGTGCTGGCCAGTTACGCCCCCAACCAGGAGGTCGTGCTCGTCCGGAACCCGCAGCACTGGCGCGGACCGGCGGCGCTGGAGCGGGTCGTGATCCGCAACATCTCCGAGGCGACGACGGAAGCGCTGCAGCTCGCGCGAGGCGACCTGGACATCGCGGTCGGCATCGACGAGCAGAACGCGGAGACGCTGCGGCGGGTGCCGGGCGTGACGATCCGGGAGAGCCCGATGGCCGCGTCGTTCGTGTTCATGGTGAACATGGACCCTCAGATCGGGGGGCCGCTCAACAATCCCAAGGTCCTCCAGGCGATTCGGTACGCGCTCGACTACGACGGGATCCTGAAGCTGGCCGGCCCGGGGGCGACCCGGATGTCCGGCGTCATCCCGAACATCCTGCCGGGGGCCCTCGACCCGCGCGAAGCGGTGAAGACGGATCGGGCGCGGGCGAGAGCGTTGATCAAGGAGTCCGGCCTGAGCGACATCAAGGGCCGCATCAACTATTCCAGCTCGGCGATCAACTACGGCATCAGGTACGCACTGCTCGCCCAGAAGATCCAGGCGGACCTCGCGGCCGTGGGGATCGCGGTCGAGCTGAATGGACTCCCCGGCCCCGTGGCCCTCGGCGAGTACCGGGGAGGCAGATCCCCGTCCCTCTTCGGCGGATACTTGCTTGACTACCCGGACGCCACCGACTTCCTCGTGTACCTCCCGGAGCGCCTCGTCGGGAAGCGGTTGCACTGGCCGGCGTCGAGCAGTCCGGCGGCGAAGGAGCTGGCCCAGTGGGGGGACGAGGCGGAGCAGGAGGGCGACGCGAAGAAGCGGGTGGCGTTGCTCCAGAAGATCCAGCGGCGGCTGATTGAGGTCGGCCCCTACGTGCCGATGTTCACGCCCGCGCAGCCTTATGGGTTCCGCTCCAACCTCCGCGGAGTGACGTTCAGCACGGTCTGGGAGGTCGATTTCTCCACGATCCGGCGGGCGTAGCCGCTCGACGGCGCGCCGAACGGGAGCCGGCGACACGTGAATCTCCTGGTCTACATCGGGCGGCGTGTCCTCCTGCTGCCGTTCATGCTGGTGGGGATCACGCTGCTCAGCTTCATTCTCTCGCACACCGTTCCGGCCGATCCCGTCGCCGCGAATGTCGGCGAGCAGGCCGCCGCGAATCCCGAGGTGGTCGCGGCGTTTCGCCACCGGTGGGGCCTCGACCGGCCGCTGCCGGAACAATATCTGATCTACCTTGGGCACCTGGTCCGCGGCGACATGGGGACCTCGATCTCGACACACCAGCCGGTGGTGGCCGACCTGCGGCACCACCTGCCGGCGACGATCGAGCTCGCGGTCGCGGCGATGCTCTTGAGCCTCCTGATCGGGATTCCCCTCGGCATCGCCTCCGCGGCGCGGCGGGACAGCCTGTTCGACCAGATCAGCCGGACCGGATCGCTCGTCGGCGTCTCGATGCCGGTGTTCTGGCTCGGCCTGATGGCGCTGATCATCTTCTACGCGCGTCTCGGCTGGGCGCCGTCCGCCGGGCAGTTGAACCCCCGGCTGCCCACGCCGCCGTTCGTCACGGGGTTCGTCGTCCTGGACGCGCTCCTGGCCGGCCAGAGCGCCCTCGTGCCGGACGCGCTGGCGCACCTCGCCTTGCCGGCCCTCGTGCTGTCGTCATACGCGGTGGGGGTGATCACCCGGATGATGCGCGGCAGCATGCTGGACGTCCTCGGCGAGGACTTCGTCCGGACGGCCCGGGCGAAGGGGCTCCCCGGGCGGATCGTGCTCCTCCGCCATGCCGCGCGCAACGCGCTCCTGCCGGTGATCACCGTCATCGGCCTCAGTTTCGGGGGGCTGCTGTCGGGCGCGGTGGTGACCGAGACCGTCTTTGCGTGGCCCGGTCTCGGGTCCTACGCGTTCCAGAGCGCGACATCGCTGGACTTTCCGGCGATCATGGGGGTCGGCATCGTCGTGGCGTCCGTGTACCTCCTCGTCAATCTCCTGGTGGACGTCGCGTACGCGGTCGTGGATCCCCGCATCCGGATGGGCTGAGCGATGGCGGTAGGCACGACCACGCTTCCCACCCCGAGACGGCCGCCGGCCCTGTCGAAGATCCTGCCGCGGTCGTTCCGCCGGTCCCCGCTTGCGCTCGCCGCGCTTGTCGTGGCTGCCGGCTGGCTGGTCGTTGCGGCAGCCGCGCCGGTCCTCGCCCCGTACGGGCCGCTCGCGCAGGACATCGCCGGGCGGCTCGCGCCGCCGAGTCCCGCGCACTGGCTCGGGACGGATCCGCTCGGGCGGGACATCCTGAGCCGGGTGCTCTACGGGGCGCGTCTCTCGATCCCGGTCGGCGTCGCGGCCGTGGGGCTCGCCGTGCTGCTGGGGACATTGATCGGGAGCGTGGCCGGGGCCCTGGGCGGGATGGTGGAAGAGGTGCTCATGCGCCTGACCGACTTGATGCTCGCGTTTCCGACCGTGATCCTGGCGATGATCATCTCCGCGGCGCTCGGGGCGGGGATCCGGAACGCGGTCATCGCGATCATGGTGGCGTGGTGGCCCTCGTACGCGCGCTTCGCGCGGGGGCTTGTGCTGTCCGCGCGCGAGCGGGAGTATGTCGAGGCGGCCCGGGCCGTGGGCGCTTCCCCCCTCCGGGTCTTCCTCCGGCACATCCTCGTGAACATCGTGTCGCCGATCATCATCCTCAGCCTGCTCGACGTCGGGCATGCGATCCTGACGTTTGCCTCCCTGAGCTTCCTCGGACTCGGGCCGCCCCCGCAGATCCCCGAGTGGGGCTCCATGATCGCGGCGGGGCGAGACTACCTCGACCGGGCATGGTGGATCGGCACCTTCCCCGGGCTGGCCATTCTGACCCTCGTGCTGGCCCTCAACCTCGTCGGGGACAGCCTGCGCGACGCGTTGGACCCGCGCCTCCGCAAGGGCTGAGGCGAAAGAAGGAGTTTCCCGGGGGGCCGAGAAGACACCGACCCAGGCGGCAAGCTGAAGCACTGTTGCGTGATCGCATCGGACCTTTTCGTCACACCACTCGACGCACCACGGAGGGAGCTATGAGCCGCGACCAGATTGTCATCGCGCTCCAATCCTACGGAGCGTTCTCCCTGATCCACGCGATTGAAGATGTTGAGGCCGGGCGCGCCCGCCGCGTGCGGGTCGATCCCATTCCGGGGGACCCCGCGTTCTCCCGCGAAGTCATCGAGTTTCTCCGGAGCATGGGCGCCGATGTCGAGTTCGCGACGCCGCCCAGCCGGTCGCGCCTCCGCCGGGCAGTCTAACCGGGGATTCCCCGGTCTCTGCCCGATGCGGGACGAACTGATCAGACGGGAGACGCCCAGGGGCACCGTGCGTGTCGTCGTAGCCTATGCCCGCGTTCGCGGCGGAGGCTGGCTGTGGATCGCCCGGCGGTCTCCCTCGGGGCCGATCATCGGCCAGGGGCGGGGCGTGACCTACGAGATCGTCCGCGCGGCCGTGGAAGAGTGGCTGGAGCAGGAGACGGAGCAGCTCACCCAGTAGCCGGCCCGGCTAGAGCCGCAGGCGGGGATCGAGGAAATCCCGCAGACTGTCCCCGAGCAGGTTGCTGGCAAAGACGACGAGGCTGATCGCCAGCCCGGGAAAGATCACCACCCAGGGCGCCCGCTGCGCAAACTCGGCGGCGGACACGGAGAGCATCCGCCCCCAAGACGGGTACGGCTCCGGGACGCCGAGCCCGAGGAAGCTGAGCGATGCCTCCACGAGGATGGCGCTGCCCAACTGGGCGGTTGACATGACGATCAGCGGGGCGACCGTATTGGGCAGAATGTGGCGGAGGGCCACCCGAATGTGGTTCGCGCCCAACGCGCGCGCGGCTTCGACGTAGGACGTCTCTCGGATCGACAGGACCGAGGCGCGCACCACGCGGGCGATCCGCGGGATGAACGGCACAGAGATCGCGACGACCACCGTCTCGATCGACGGGCCCAGCGCGGCCGTCATCACGAGAGCCAGCACGAGCAGCGGGAACCCCTGCATGATGTCCAGGGTCGGCTGGATCACCGTATCCGCCCGGCCGCCCACGTACCCGCTCACGAGCCCCACCGCGCCGCCGGCCACGCCTCCAATCAGGCTGCACGCGATCCCTACCGCGAGCGACACCCGCGCCCCGTGAATGATGCGGCTGTAGATGTCCCGTCCCAGGTGATCCGTGCCGAGCCAGAACTGCGCATTCGGCGGAACGAACGTGTGCGCGGCGTCGGTCCGGGTCGGATCGTGGGTGGAGACGACACCGGCCAGCACCGCGGCGAGGACGACGAGCAGCATGATCGCGCCGCCGGCCATCCCCACCGGGTACCGCTCGGCGAACCGGCGGATGCCCGCGCTCATGTGTAGCGGATGCGGGGATCGAGCCGCGCGTAGAGGAGGTCGACGGCCAGGTTGGCGAGCACGACGATGATGGCGATGAACATGACCAGGTTCTGGACGACCGGGTAGTCCCGCCACAGAATTGCCTCGACGAGATAGCGGGCGACCCCCGGCAGGTTGAACACCGTCTCGGTCACGACGAGCCCGCCGATCAGAAACGCGAACTCCGTCCCGATCACCGTGACGACCGGGAGCAGGGCGTTCTGGAGGGCGTGCCGGTAGATCACCGCGCGGCCCGCCAGCCCCTTGGCCCGTGCCGTCCGCACGTAATCCTCCCGCAGCACCTCCAGCATCGAGGAGCGCGTCATGCGGTTGATCAGCGCCGCGCTCCGATAGCCGACGGCCAGAGCCGGGAGGCCGAACTGGAGGAGGTGCGCGCGCAGGTCGACGCGCGCCGAGATGTAGAGCATCGATGGAATCCACCCGAACGCGCGGACGAGCACGAGAATGATCAGCATCCCCAGCCAAAAGGCGGGCATCGAGAGGCCGGCCAGGCTGAACATCCGGAAGCCGTAATCGACCGGGGTGTTCTGGCGGGCCGCGCTGGCGACGCCCGTCGGGAGGCCGAGCGCGATCGCGACCGCGATCGACATGATGGCCAGCTCGACCGTCACCGGGATCCGAGGGCGGATGATCTGCCACGCGGGCAGGCCGTAGCGATACGACAGGCCGAGGTTGCCGTGGAGGAGCTGGCCCACCCATTGGGCGTACTGAACGGGGACGGGCCGGTCGAGCGACAGGTCGTGCATGATGTGCTGCTTCTCGACGGGGTCCACGTACCCGGCCGACTGGAAGAGCAGGTCGACGATGTTGCCGGGCGCCAGCCGCAGCAGCACGAAGATGACGATGGACATGCCGACGAGCGTGACCGCCGCGAGCCCGAGCCGCCTCGCCAGAAACGCCCACATTCGCGGGATCCGCTATCGGTCGAGCCAGACCTCCTGGAAGCGGGCGTAGCTGTAGACGCTGGTGTGCGGCACCAGGTTGTGGACGAAGGGCCACATCGCGACGTAGTCGAGGTCCCAGCCGAGGATCGGACGCGCCCCGTCGATCTCAAGGCGCTTCTGGATCTCCGCCACCATCACCCGCCGGCGCGTCGGGTCGAGCGTCTGCGACTGCGCGTCGATCATGCGGTCCACCTCGGGGTTGCAGTAATCCGAATAGTTGCGCGGCGAGCCGCAGTAGTAGTTCTCGTAGAAGTTGGCGTCCGGATCGTCGGCCCCGATCCCCGTCAGGTTTGCGCCGAGCCCGTAGTCGCCCCGGGTGAGCTTCGCGAACCACTGCGCGCTCTCCACTTGCTCGAGGGTCGCCTCGATGCCGACCTGCTTCAACTGGTCGATCACGAAGGTCGCCATGTCCACGTACAGCGCGATCCCGCGCGTCGCGACCACGATCCGGAGCGGATGCCCGGGGCCGAACCCCGCCTCGGTGAGGAGCTGGCGCGCGTCGACCTTCCCCTTCGCCCCGTCTCCGCCGCCGGGCAGGCCGGTCAGGGCTTCGGGCAACAGGCCCCATACGCCCCACGGACGCGGCTGCATCGACGCGCCCACGATGGCTCCGCCCTGGCGGACGGCCTGGATGTAACCCCGGCGGTCGATCGCGAGGCTCACGGCCCGCCGCACGCGCGGATCCGTGAACGGCGCCCGCTTGAAGTTGACGAGGATGTTATCGTTGATGTTCTGGCTCGTGACGATGAAGACCATCCGCGGCACGGCCTTCCGCAGCTGATCCGCCGCGGTCTTCGTGCCCTCCTGGGGCATCGTGACGTCGAGCTGTCCCGCCTGGAGCGCGGCGATCCGGGTCCCGCGCTCCTTGATGATAATGAACCGGATGCCGTCGAGGTAGGGCCGCCCCTTGACGAAGTAGTCGGGGTTGCGCACCATCTCGATCAGTTCCCCGGGCCGGTACTCCTTGAGCTTGAACGGCCCGGTCCCGACGCACCGGGTGCGGAGTTCGGCCGCCGGCACGTGCGCCGGGTAAATCGGCGAATACCCCGAGGCGAGCAGCATCAGCAGCGACGGCTGGGGGCGCTTCAGGCGGAACACGACGGTAGCGGGATCCGGCGTCTCAATCGACTGGACCTGGGCGTACCACTGTTTGCGCGGGTTGAGGCGGAGCCGCGTCGCTATCCCCGGGGCCTCGCGCACGAGGTCGAACGTGTATTTCACGTCCCGGCTGGTGAATGCCTGACCGTCATGCCAGCGCACGCCCCGCCGGAGCGTGAAGACGAGCGTCTTCCCGTCGTCCTGCCACACCCACTTCTCCGCCAGTTCTCCAATGATCGTCGCCGGGCTCTCATTGGCTTTCATGGGATCAAAGAGGACCAGGTTGTTGTAGCACGGCATCATCGGCCAATTGGTCGAGATCGTGGCTTCCTCGATGATGCTGAGACTGGGGGGATCCTCTCGATGCATCGCGTTGAGGACCCCGCCGGCCTTGGGCGCCACGGTCGCGCCCCAGGCCGAGCCGATCCCGAGCGCGCAGACGAGCAGGGCGCCGAGCGCCCACCTGAACGGTCTGGGTTCGATCATATGTTCCCCCCTGGACACAGCGCTGTGTGACACGTCCCCCTCGCGGTTTCCACGCGCCGCGCAGCAACCCTTCTCGCCGCCCGGGCGTCATCCCACCGCCGCCTCGCAGCGCCGTACACGTTCCTTCTATAGATGATCACGAGATGATCACGACAGACGATCACGATGCGGCCGGCGACGCGAGGGGGGGCCGGCGACCGGCCCATGGACGCGCCGCTTCGAACGCGGCCGCCGCCCGCAGTACCGCGTCCTCCTGGCGCCAGCCGCCCACGATCTGGAGGCCGATGGGCAGGCCATCGGCGGTCCACCCCGCCGGGACTGAGATCGCGGGCAGCCCCGTGATCGTGATCGCGTATGTCAGCATGAGCCAGTCGATGTACGTTTCCATCCGCCGGCCGTTGATCTCGGGTGGGGAGTCGAGCTCGACCGGAAATGGCGGAATCGCCACGGTCGGCGTCATCAGCAGGTCGTAGGCGTCGAAGAACGTCCGGACGCGATGCCACAGCGCGGTGCGCGCCACCTCGGCCTGTCCCCACTGCCGCGCCGTGATGCCGAGGCCCTGTTCGATGTTCCGCACCAGGGGCGGGAACATCTCGTCCCGCCACTTGGGCAGGAGGTGCGCGTAGACAGTCGCCATGCGGGCCGCGCGCGTCGTCTGGATGATCTCGCGGGCGCCCGTGAAGTCGGGCGAGGCCTCGTCGATGGTGCACCCGAGCTCCTGAAACACCCGGGCGGCCGCTCCGGCGATCTGTGCGACCTCGGGATCCACCGGGATCAGGCCCAGGTCCGGGCTCCAGGCGACGCGGCCCTCGCGCCGCTCCCCCGTCCGGTCGGTCCGGCGGTCGGGCGCGCGCGCCGCCTCGAGCCAGCGCTCGGGCTCCACGGGAAGCGACATCGGGGCGCGGGGGTCCGGGCCGGCGATCACGGAGAGCATGAGGGCGGTGTCGAGGACGGTCCGCGCCATCGGACCCGGGACGGAGAGGGGATCCCACGGCAGCGGCGTCGGGTAGGCCGGCACGACGCCGGGGGACGTGCGGAACCCGACCACGCCGCAGAAGCTCGCGGGAATTCTGAGTGAGCCGCCGGTATCACTCCCCTGCGCGAGCGGGCCCATGCCGGTCGCGAGCGCGACCGCCGCGCCACCGCTGGACCCGCCGCACGTATGGGTGGGTTTCCAGGGGTTCCGCGTCGGACCGAAGACGCGGTTTTTGGTATTGGCGCCGGCGCCCATCTCCGGGGTGTTGGTCTTGCCCAGAATGATCGTTCCCGCTGTCCGCAGCCGCTCGACAATCAAGGCATCCTCGGCCGGCACGTGATCCGCAAACGCGAGCGAGCCGAACGTTGTGCGGATCCCCGCGGTGGGGGTCAAGTCCTTGATCGAGACGGGCACGCCGTGTAGGGGGCCAAGCGGCCGTTGGCGCATCACCGCCGCTTCGGCGGCGCGGGCGTCTTCCCGCGCCCGATCGGCGGCGACCGTGACGATCGCGTTCACGGCGGGGTTCACGCGCTCGATCTGGGCGAGCACGGCCTCCAGGGCTTCGACGGGAGAAAGACGCCGGGCGCGGATCGCGGCGGCCATCTCGGCGGCCGGCATGAAGCAGAGGTCGAGACTCACGGGGGGGTCAGGTCAGCGGGCTGCGCTCGAATTCCAAGACTGAGTAGTCCAGGTTCTCCGCCTTGACGCCCACCTGCCGCAGCATCGCCATGACCTGGGCCCGGTGGTGGACCTCGTGGAAGAGCAGCTGGCCGGCGATCCCGCCGGCCGTTGTCCGGATGCGCATCGGCGGGGTCCACGTGCGCGCGATGGCCTCGATGCCGCGCGCCGGATCGCCGATGTTCGCGAGGGCCTGGCGCACGACGGGGCGTTGCGCATCCCACGCCGCGGCGAACGCCGCGAACTCGGGGTGGTGCTCGACCGTGAAGGGGTTGTCACCGGGACCGTAGTCCTTCCCCGTGAGGCGCTGAGTGTAGCCCCATTCGGCCGCGGCGACGTGCACGAGCGTCGCCCGAATGGAGCCCATCCCGAAGGGGAACGGCTGAGTGTACACCGCGGCGGGCTGCGTCCGCACCCACTCTAAGAGTTTGCCGCGGGCCTTCGTGAGATAATCGAAGAAATGGGCGAATTCGACGGGTGCGCTCATGCCCCGGAGATTCGCGGTCCGTCGAGGACTCCCTGCCCGCGGCAGGAGATGGTCGCGGCCGGCCCAATATAAAATCAGAGGCTTCGGCCACGGAGGGGGAGGACACCATGCGGCTCGTGAGTTTCGCCACAGCGTACGGCCCGCGCCTGGGCGCCGCGGACGGGGACGCGATCATCGATCTCAACGCGGCGCACGCCGCGCTGTTGCGCTCCCGGGACGTGTCGCGCAGCTGGGAGCGCGCGCAGGCTGAGGTGCCGGCCGACGCCGCGGCCTTTCTGGCGGAGGGGACGGCGGCCCGACGCCGGGCGGAGGAGGCGGTCGTCTTCGCCCGAGAGCACCCGACCGGCGGCTGGCGCTACACGCGCCGCGAGGTGTCGTTCCTGCCCGTGGTCCCCCGTCCGCCGAAGGTCATCTGTGTCGGCCTGAACTACCGGGACCACGCGGAAGAGACGGGAGCAAAGGTTCCGGAGCACCCGGTGTTCTTCTCGAAGTTCACCTCGTGCCTGATCGGCGCGGGCCAGCCGATCGTGATTCCTCGCCTGAGCAGCCACGTCGACTATGAGGCGGAGCTGGCGATCGTGATTGGGCGCCCCGGGCGGTACATCCGCGAGACGGACGCCTACAGCCACGTCGCCGGGTACACGATCCTGAACGACGTCAGCGTGCGCGACTATCAGATGCGGACGAGCCAGTGGCTGATCGGCAAAGTGTTTGACCGGACGACGCCCGTCGGGCCCGAGCTCGTGACGGCCGACGAGGTGCCGCATCCGGACGCGCTCCGCCTGTCGGCCAGCGTCAACGGCCGCGTGCTCCAACACTCCAACACCGACAACCTGATCTTCTCGCTGCCCCGGGTGATCGCGGCAATCTCGGAAATCCTGACCCTCGAGCCGGGGGATCTCATCGCCACCGGCACTCCCGCCGGCGTCGGGTTCACGCGCAAGCCGCCGATCTTCCTCCGTGCCGGCGATTCGGTCACCGTCGAGATCGAGACGCTCGGCCGGCTCGAGAATCCCGTGGTCGACGAGGGCGCCGGCTAGGACGGTCCGCCGGCCGGAGGATTTCCGACCGGTCGCTTGAATACCCCCTTGGCTCGACCGGCGGCCGAAGGCCAGGTCATGGCTCCGCGGTGCCGCCGCGCAACTCCCCGGGGGTGCCACATGAGGGATCGGACGCCGAGCCTGTCGCGGAGAGAGTTCCTGATTGGAGCCGGGGCCGCCGCCCTGTCGGCGGGCGCCGTGGGAGCCGATCTGGCCCGCCCCACGAGGGCCGCGGCGGCGCAAGTGAGCCTGCCTCCGCTGCCCAGCCGTCCCGTCACCCTGACCGTCATCGATGTCGCGGGCCAGCTGCAACTGACCAAGGCGATCATCGACGACTACGCAAAGTCCCACCCTCAGTACGTCGCCCAGCTGAACTACGAGCGTGCGACCGCCCCGGAACTGCCCGCGAAGATCAAAGCGCAGCAGGCCGCCAACCAGGTCCAGATCAACATGGTGCTGACCGGGTCCGATGGGCTGTCGTCCGGCATCGTGGAAAGCATCTGGCAGCGGCTGCTGCCGGACTACCAGACGAAGTTTCCGAACCTGACAGGAAACTACATCCAGCCTAAAGCCCAGGGCCTGGCGCAAGGGTACGGGATGCTGGATGTCTTCGGCAACTACGGACCGACGCTCACGTACAATCCCAAGAAACTCGCGAGCCCGCCGAAAACCAGCGACGACCTGCTGTCGTGGGCGAAAGCCAACCCCAATCAGCTCATCTACGCCCGGCCTGCCAACTCGGGCCCGGGGCGGTCGATGGTGATGGGGCTCCCGTACGTGCTCGGCGAGGCCCAGCCGAAGGAGCCGGCGGCCTGGACGAAGGTCTGGCCGTATCTCGCGGAGCTCGGGAAATACGTCCAGTACTACCCATCGGGAACGGCGATCACGTATCAGGAACTGGGGCAGGGGGCCCGGACCATCGCGGTCTCGACGATGGGCTGGGATATGAACGTCCGGGTGCTCGGCACCATCCCCAAGGACTTTGGGGCGGTGGCGTTCGCGAACGGCCGTCTGATCGCGGACACGCAGTACGTGACCGTCCCGAAAGGTATCGCCCCCGACGTCCTCGCCGTCGTGCTCGACCTGATCGCCTGGATCCTCAAGCCGGACCAGCAGGCCAAAGTCTACGACAACGCCTACTTCTATCCGGGGCCGGCGGTGAAGGGCGTCGGGCTGGAGATGGCGCCAAAGGAGAGCCAGGATGCGGTGCGCTCGGTCGTGCGCCCGCTGTTCGAGCAGCTGATCAAGAGCCGGCCCATCGAGAACCCGTTCGACCCGGCGAAGCTCGTGAAGGCGTTCGAGATTTGGGACCAGCGGGTGGGGGCAAACAAGATCAAGTGACCCCCGAAAACGTCCGGCCGCCGGGCCAGCCGGCCCCGCGGATTGGGCAGCTCCGGATCCGCAACCTCACCAAACAGTACGCGGAGACGACGGCCCTGCGCGCGTTCGACCTCGACGTCCACGGGGGAGAGTTCATCAGCCTCCTCGGCCCGTCGGGGTGCGGCAAGACGACCGCGCTCAACTGCGTCGCGGGTCTGGTCGAACCGGACGGCGGCAGCATCGAGCTGGATGGGCGTGACCTCGCCGCGGTGCCGCCCGAGCGGCGCGGGTTCGGCATGGTGTTCCAGAGTTACGCGCTCTTCCCCCACCTCACGGCCGCACGGAACGTCGCGTTCGGCCTCGAGATCATGGGCGGCCGCCGGCAAGAGATCACCCGCCGCGTCGCCGAGGCCCTGGCCCTCGTGCACCTCGAGGGGATGGCCGACCGTTACCCCGCGCAGTTGAGCGGCGGGCAGCAGCAGCGCGTCGCGCTGGCCCGGGCCCTCGTTACCGAGCCGCGCCTGCTGCTGATGGACGAGCCGCTCAGCAACCTGGATGCCAAGCTGCGCCTGGAGATGCGGCTCGAGATCCGGCGGCTTCATCAGGCCCTGGGCCTGACCACCCTCTACGTCACCCACGACCAGGAGGAAGCGCTCTCGCTGTCCGACCGGATCGTGCTGGTGCGGGCCGGCACGGTCCAGCAGATTGGCACGCCCGAGGACGTGTACAGCCAGCCCGGCTCCGCATACGTTGCGAATTTCCTCGGCTACCGAAACCTGCTGACCGTGATCGTCGAGGAGTCGGGGGAGACGCGGGTACGCGTTGCGGCGCTCGGCGGCCACCGGTTCGTCGGCAGCCCCCGGGAGCGCTTCGCAAACGGCCAAGCGGCCGTGGCGGCGATCCGGCCGGAAGATGTCGAGGTCGCGGCCCCTGGAGAGGACAGGCCGGCGGCCTCGGGGGAGGGTGCGGCTCTCACCGCGAGGGTCGAGCTGACCGAGTTTGTCGGGGACGCATTCGAGACGAGCGTCGAGGCGGGAGGCGGCCTCCGGCTCCTCGCCCGGACGCCCCGGCGCTGGCCGCGGGGCAGCGCCGTCGTCGTGCGGCTGCCGCCGGACCGGCTGCTTGTGTTCGCCGACGAGGGGCATGCCTGAGATCGGCGCGCCCCGTCACCGCGGACGGGGTCTGGACGCGCTCCTGCTCGCCCCTGCCGTGCTCGCCGTGCTCGTGCTGTTCATCATCCCGTTCGCGTACGGGCTCCTCCTGTCGCTCGAGCCCCATGGGGTCCTCGCGAAGGGCGGGCCGCTCGCCAACTACGCGGCGTTTTTCGGCAATCCCCGCGAGCGGGCGTCGATCTGGAACACGCTCCGGCTCGCGCTCCCGGTCACCCTGATCGACCTCGCGATCGCGCTCCCGCTCGCGTACCGTCTCCGGCGCCCGATCCCCGGGCAGCGGGTGATCACCGCGCTCCTGGTCATCCCGATGACTCTCGGCACCGTGTTGATCGCGGAGGGCATGATCGAGTTCTTCAGCCCGGCCGGGTGGTTCAACAAGATCGCCCTCGCGCTGCACCTGACCGCGACGCCGCTCCAGCTCGTCCACAACTACACCGGCGTGTTCATCTCCCTCCTCATCTCGGATTTTCCCGCGGTGTTCCTGGTGCTGCTCGGGTTCGCGTCGGGGATCGACCCCAACCTCGAGCGCGCCGCCCGCATGCTGGGTGCGGGGTGGTGGGCCCGGCTCACCCGGGTCACGCTGCCCCTGCTCGCGCCGGGGATCGCGGCGGCGGCCGCGCTGTCGTTCGTCGCCACGTTCTCCGTCTTTCCGTCGGCGGTCCTCGTCGGCCAGCCGGCGGGGGAGACCCGCGTGATCGCGCTCGCGGCCTGGCAGGCGGCGTATGAGCGCTACGATTACTCGCAGGCGTCGGCGATCGCGATCGTCATGGCGGCGATCGAGCTCATCTTCGTCGCGGGCGTCCTGGTCCTCCGCAGCCAGGCGTACCGCGGCCCCACCCTGGGAGGCCGCGCATGACGACGGGGAGGCCTCCCGCCGCCGAGCGGCCGGGGGTGGGGCGGGAGACGCGCCGTCGCGGGCGGGAAGGCTCCGCCTGGTGGGTGTATCTGGCTGTCGCGGCGTTTGCCGCGCTCATCGCCGGAATCTTTCTCTCCGTGCTGTTCAACTCGTTTGCCGCGACCTGGTTCGGCGGGTGGCTCCCCGACGCCTACACAACCAAATGGTACCGGTTCGCGCTCGCGGAGTTCGATCTCGCCCGGGTGCTCGGCGTGACCATCGTCGTGGGGGTGGCCGTCACGCTGGCGAGCCTGCTCCTGGGGCTGCCGGCCGCCTACGTCCTGGCCCGGCGCACGTTTCCCGGCAAGAACATCGTCTTGATGACGCTGATCCTCCCGATGCTGGTGCCGCCGATTACGTACGGCATTCCGCTCGCCGCGATGCTCTACCGGCTCCACCTGGGGGGCTCGCTTGCGGGAGTCATCCTCATCAATATCGTGCCCGCGCTGCCGTTCGTCGTGCTCATCATGACCCCGTTCTTCGAGCAGATCGATCCGAACCTCGAACGGGCCGCGCGCATGCTCGGCGCGCGCCTCTTCCGGATCTTCACGCGCGTCCTGCTGCCGCTCGTGCTCCCCGGGATGCTCGCGGCGGGCCTGTTGATCCTGGTGCGCACGATTGCGCTGTTCGAGTTGACGTTCCTGATCTCGGGCGCCCGCAGCCAGACCCTCGTCGTGGCCCTCTACTACGCGGCGTTCGCGGCGGGCATCCGGCCGAGCCAGTCCATCGATGCGATGGCCGTCGTGTACATGGTGACGAGCCTCGTGCTGCTCCTGACAGCGCTCCGGTTCATCAACCCGGTGAACATGGTCATTCGCGTGAAGCGATAGACCGGGGACGTATAGACATCTAAACATCTCTCCATCTATAATACAAACAAGAGTGCCGATGCTCGCACGCGTGCGGAGTGCCGCGGTCGTTGGGTTGGACGCCGTGCCGGTTGACGTGGAGATCGACGTCAGCCCCGGGATCCCCGCGTTTGCGGTCGTGGGTCTGCCCGATGCGGCGGTACGGGAAGCGCGCGAGCGCGTGCGGGCCGCGATCCGCAACGCGGGGTACGAGATGCCTCCGCGGCGGATCACGGTCAACCTCGCCCCGGCCGACACCCGAAAGGAGGGGCCGGCCTTCGACCTGCCGATCGCGGTCGGCATTCTTGCCGCGACGGACCAGGTGCCGCGGGCGGCAATCGAGGGCTACCTGATCGTGGGGGAGTTGTCCCTCGACGGGACGGTGCGGCCGGTCGCCGGCGTGCTCAGCATTGCGCTCGCCGCCCGGCGGTGGGCGGGTCGCGGTCTCCTGGTCCCGGAGGCGAACGGTCCGGAGGCATCGATCGTCGAGGACGTGACCGTCTACGCCGTGGCCTCGCTGGGCGGTGTCGCGCGGTCGCTCCGCGGCGCGCAGCCATTCAGTCCGGCCGGGCGCCCCGGGGGCGTCCCGCAGGCTAGTGATGTGGCGGAGGTGGACTTCGCGGAGGTGCGGGGACAGGCGCATGCCAGGCGGGCGCTCGAGATCGCCGCGGCAGGGGCACACAACGTCCTGCTGCTGGGTCCGCCGGGTTCCGGAAAGACCATGCTGGCCCGGCGGCTCCCGACGATCCTGCCGCCGCTGACCCATGCAGAAGCGATCGAGGTGACGCGGATCTACAGCATCGCCGGCCATCTGACGCGACAGGGATCCCTCATCACGGTTCGGCCGTTTCGCGCCCCCCACCACGCCACGACCGTCCCGGCGCTCGCCGGCGGGGGGGCGATTCCCCGGCCCGGCGAAGCGAGCCTGGCCCATCTGGGTGTGTTGTTCCTTGACGAACTGCCGGAGTTTCAGCGCCGGGCCCTCGAAGCCTTGCGCCAGCCGCTCGAGGAGGGGCGGGTGGTCGTGTCACGGGCGCACGGAACCGTGAGTTTTCCGGCCCGCTGCATGCTGGTGGCGGCCATGAATCCGTGCCCGTGCGGGTTCCTCGGCGATCCGGTCCGGCCGTGCGTGTGCACGCCGCCGCAGCGCGCCCGGTACCTGGGCCGGGTGTCCGGTCCGCTCCTCGATCGGGTAGATCTGCACGTGGAAGTTCCGCGGCTCTCGGGCACGGCGCTCGTGGCGCGCACTCCCGGGGAGTCGTCGGCCCGGGTCCGTGCACGGATAATGGGCGCCCGCGCGGTCCAGGCCGCGCGGGGCGCGGGCGCGGGAACCGCCGGCCTGACAAACGGGACGATGCCGCCGAGCTTGGTGCGGCGGTGGTGCGCGCTCGGCGGCGACGCGAGCGATTTTCTCCGGCGGGCGATCGATCGGCTGGGCCTGAGCCCGCGGGGCTTTCACCGGGCGATCCGCGTGGCCCGGACGATCGCGGACCTCGAGGGCGCCCCGGAGATTGCGGTGCAGCACGTCGCCGAAGCGGTCATGTACCGGACTCTCGACCGGCCGCTCGATCCTCTGGAGGGCGAGGTGCGGTAACCGGATGCACGCCCCGGCTCCCGCGCTCCCAGGACTGTGGGCCGCGGTTCGCGCGCATACCGGGTGTGCGCGATGCGGAGGCGGCTACGCGATCGCGCCGGCCTGCTTGGCCGGGTGCTTCGAACCGATTCCCCATAGCGCGTGTCCGCGGTGCGCGCAGCAGCGCGTGGGCGCCCGGTGCCTCAGCCTCGGATGCCGGCGTGGGTGGTTCGGCCCGGGCCGCACGCACGTCGTCCTCGGCTACAAAGAGGGTGGCGCGCAGCGGTTGGTGCTGGCGGCGAAGGATGCGGGCACCTGGAGCGCGGTGGCGCTGCTCGGCCGGCTCCTCGCGGGATTTCTCCTCATTCAGCCCGCGCCGCGCGGGTATGATCTGCTGCTCCCGGTCCCGTCTCACCCCGCGGGGCTTCGCGGGCGGCGCGTGCACCCGCTCACGGCCGTGTACCTCGAGGCGGCCCCGGTGCTTCGGCGGGCGCTCCCCTGCGACGACCTCGCCCCACCGTGGCTCGTGCAGGTGCGCGAGGTGCCGCCGCTGCGCGGCCGCGGCGAGGCGGCGCGCTGGCGTGCGGTGCAGGGTGCGTTCGCGCTCGGCTTCCGCACGCGGATGCTGCGCGGCGCCCGCGTGCTGCTCCTCGACGACGTGATGACGACGGGCGCGACGACGAGCGAGTGCGCGCGTGTGTTGATTGAAGACGGCGGCGCCGCGGCGGTCGACACGGTGATTCTCGTCCGGCAGCCGTGGCGCGCGGCGGGGTCACGCACCCTGGTGCGCGACCAAAATTTGACAATTCCGAGGATTGGGGTATAGAATCCATGGACGATGCGCGCGAGCGCCGGTGCCTGATTGCGTTGCACCTCGTCCCGGAACTCGGCGCGGTGCGCATCGCGCGGCTCGTCTCTACGCTCGGGTCGGCGGCGGCCGCGTGGGAGGCGCCGGCGGACGTGCTGGCGGGCGTGCCAGGAATCGGTCCGCGCCTGGCAGCGTTCATTGAACGGGGGCGCGGCGCAGAACGGGGGCGCGGCGCAGAACGGGGGCGCGGCGCGGAACGGGGACGCGGCGCGGTCGATGTCGACCGCGCGCTCGGCCGCGCGGCGGACCGCGGCGTCCGCATCATCACGTGGCTTGACGCCGGCTATCCGGAGCGCCTCCGGCCGCTGCGGGATGCGCCGCCGGTCTTGTATGTAGGCGGCGCGTGGTCCGGTGGATCCGCCCCGGCAGTCGCGGTGGTCGGGACGCGCCGCGCGTCGGCGTACGGGCTGGGCATCGCCCGGACTCTCGGGGAGATGCTGGCCGCCTCCGGCGTCGTGGTCGTGAGCGGGCTCGCCCGCGGGATCGACCGGGCCGCGCACACCGGCGCGCTTCGGAGCGGGGGCGTGACGGTGGGGGTGCTGGGCTGCGGGGTGGACGTGGCGTACCCGCCCGAGCACCGCTCTTTAATAGAAGCAATGCGGCACGCGGGCGCGGTCATCGCCGAACTGCCGATGGGCACGCCGCCGCGGCCGCAGCAGTTTGCGCCCCGCAACCGGCTGGTGAGCGGGTTGGCGGAGGCGGTCGTGGTGGTGGAGGGAGACGTGGACAGCGGAGCAGTGATCACAGCGCGGTATGCGGCCGCCCAGGGGCGCCCGGTGTTCGCGGTCCCGGGGAGCATCTACGCTCGCCAGAGCCGCGGACCGCACCACCTGCTGGCCCAGGGCGCCAGAGTCCTGGACACGCCGGAGACGCTCTTCCGGGCGCTCGGCCTCCCGTGCGGCCCCGCGCCGACGGGCGGCGGGGTGCCGGCCGCCGGTGTGGAGATTGGGACAGAGGAAGCACGAATTCTCGGCGTGCTGGACGAGCAGGGAACGCACATCGATACGATCGCCGCCCGGGCAAGGCTGGGCGCGGCCGCTGCCGCGGCGCTGCTCGCCGCACTCGAGGTGAGGCGGCTGGTGCGGCAGTTGCCGGGGCTGTGGTACGCTCGGCAGACGGCCCGGACCCGGTGGCCGCAAGCGGAGGCCCCGAGGACGGCATCGGAGGACGCAGGAGGCGCTCCGTGGCGAAATCACTCGTCGTAGAATCGCCTGACAGGGCGAACGCCAAATCACTCGTTGTCGCAGAATCGCCTAGCAAGACGAGGGCCAAATCACCCGTCGTCGCAGAACCGCCGACCAAGGCGAGGGCCAAATCTCTCGTCGTCGTAGAATCGCCGACCAAGGCGAGAACGCTGAAGAAGCTCCTGGACCGGCGATACGACGTCGTCGCCTCGATGGGGCACGTCAAAGATTTGCCGCGCAGCCAGCTCGGCGTGGACGTCGACAACGCGTTTACACCGAAGTACCTGGTCCCGAAGGGCAAGGGCCCCGTCATCAAGGAGCTGAAGGCCGCCGCCAAAAAGGCGTCGGCCGTGTACCTCGCGACGGACCCCGACCGGGAAGGCGAGGCGATCTCCTGGCACCTGGCCGCGATCCTCAGCAAGGTCAATCCGAAGATCAAGCGGATCGAGTTCCACGAGGTCACCAAGGACGCCGTGCGGCGCGCCCTTGCGACGCCGCGCGACATCGACCAGAATCTCGTCAATGCGCAGCAGGCCCGGCGGATCCTGGACCGGCTCGTCGGCTACAAGCTGAGCCCGCTGCTCTGGCGCAAGGTCCGCGGCGGGCTGAGTGCCGGGCGCGTCCAGTCGGTCGCCGTGCGCCTCATCTGCGAGCGGGAGAAAGAGGTCGAGGCGTTTGTCCCCCAGGAGTACTGGACGATCGGCGCGCGCCTAACGCAACAGACCGCGGACGCGCCGTTCGTCGCCCGCCTCCTGACGAAGGGCGAGGACAAGCTCTCGATCGGGACCGAGGCGGAGGCCAAGGCCCTCGTCCAGGAGCTCGAGCGGCTGCCGTACGCCGTCGGCGAGGTGCGCCGGAAGGATCAACAGCGGCACCCGACCGCCCCGTTCACGACCAGCACGCTGCAGCAAGAGGCCAACCGGAAGATCGGCTACTCCGCCGCCCGGACGATGGTGGTGGCCCAGCAGCTCTACGAGGGCCTGGACGTCGGCCCCGAAGGCACGGTCGGCCTCATCACCTACATGCGCACCGATGCCGTCCATGTGGCCGCGGAGGCGCAGCAGCAGACGCGGGAGTACATCACCGAGACGTTCGGGGCGCCGTACGTGCCCTCGGAGCCGCGCCAGTACACGTCGCGCCGCGGCGCGCAAGAGGCGCATGAGGCGATCCGGCCGACGTCGGTGCGGCGGACGCCCGATGCGGTCAAGCCGTACCTCAAGGCCGACCAGCACAAGGTTTACAAGCTCATTTGGGAGCGGTTCGTCGCGAGCCAGATGGCGTCGGCGATCATGGATACGCTGGCCGTGGACATCACCGCGGGCGTCTACGGCCTGCGCGCGACGGGCTCTCGCGTCAAGTTCCCCGGGTTCCTCCGCGTGTATCTCGAAGGGCGGGACAACGGCGAGGAAGAGACCCCGGAGGGATGGCTGCCGGACCTCAAAGACGGCGAACGGCTGCGCTTACTGGGGCTCGACCCGGCCCAGCATTTCACCCAGCCGCCGCCCCGCTACACCGAGGCGACGCTCGTGCGCGCGCTGGAGGAGCGGGGCATCGGGCGCCCGAGCACGTACGCCCCCATCATCGAGACGATCAAGCGGCGGGGATACATCGAGCTCGAGGACCGGCGTCTCTACCCGACCGACCTCGGCATTCTCGTCAACTCGCTCCTTGTCGAGCACTTCGGCGGAGTGGTGGACGTCGAGTTCACGGCGCACATGGAGGAGGATCTCGACCGGGTGGAAGAGGGCAAAGCGGACTGGGTCAAGCTCCTCGGTGCCTTCTATGGCCCGTTTGACGAGCTTCTCCAGAAAGCCGAGCACGACATCGAGGAAGTGGTGATGACACCGGAGGAGATCGGTGAGCCGTGCCCCCGGTGTGCACGGCCCCTCGTCAAGCGGCGGGGCCGCTACGGGGAGTTCATCGCCTGCTCGGGATACCCGGAGTGTTCGTACACGCGGCCGGTCGGCATTGGCGTCCGGTGCCCGCTGGACAACGGCGAGATCGTCGAGCGGCGGACCCGGAAGGGGCGGATCTTCTACGGGTGCGCGAATTACCCGGCGTGCACGTTCACGTCCTGGGACCGTCCGCTCGGACGCAACTGTCCCGTGTGCGGGCAGATCCTGGTGGCCAAGCGGGCGAGGCGCGGCACCGCGCCGACGGTCGTGTGCAGCAGCAAGACCTGCACCTACAAAGAACTCCCGAAGCCCCGGGAACCCGAGCAGGTGGGGAGCCCATCCTGAGGACGGCCATCCGGTCCACCACGATCGTCGCGGTCCGCCGCGACGGCCGCGTCGCGCTGGCGGGCGACGGACAGGTGACCGCCGGGTCCACGGTGCTCAAGCACGGGGCCCGGAAGGTGCGCCGGATCGGGGACGGCGTCCTCCTCGGCTTCGCCGGGTCCGCGGCCGACGGTCTCACGCTGTTCGAGCGGCTCGAGCAGAAGCTCAGCGAAGCGCACGGCCATTTGCCCCGCGCGGCCGTCGCGTTTGCGAAGGACTGGCGGACCGACCGGATCCTGCGCCGTCTCGACGCGCTGCTCGTCGTCGCCGATCGGGAGCACCTGTTCGTGCTCTCGGGCGGCGGAGACATCGTCGAGCCCGACGACGGCGTCGCGGCGATCGGCTCCGGCGGCCCCTACGCGCTCGCCGCCGCGCGCGCCCTCCTGCAGCACTCGACGCTCGGCGCGGAGGAGGTTGCCCGCGAAGCGCTGCGCCTGGCGGCTGAGATCTGCATCTACACGAACGACCAGGTGACCGTGGAGGTCCTCTGACGTCCTCATGGATGCCCGCCCGCGCCTCGAAGGAAGTCTGTCGATCGACGCGCTGACCCCCCGCCGGATCGTCGAGGAGCTCGACAAGTTCATCGTGGGTCAGGCCGCGGCCAAGCGCGCGGTCGCCATCGCGCTCCGCAACCGGTTCCGCCGCAGCCGGCTCGGGCCCGAGCTCCGGGACGAGGTCATTCCCAAGAACATCCTGATGATCGGTCCGACCGGCGTGGGCAAGACCGAGATCGCCCGCCGCCTCGCGCGGCTGGCGGCGGCGCCGTTCATCAAGGTCGAGGCGACGAAGTTCACCGAGGTCGGGTACGTCGGCCGGGATGTGGACTCGATGGTGCGCGATCTGGTCGAGACGTCGGTGCAAATGGTCAAGGCGGAGCGGATCAGCGTGGTCGGGGCGCGCGCGGCCCAGCAGGCGCGCGAGCGCCTCCTCGAGATCCTCGCGCCCACCCCCAAGCGGGAGACCGGGTTTACGAATCCTCTCGAGGCGTTGTTCGGCGGCGGACGCGCCGCGGCCCCTGCGCCGGAGCCGGCCCCTACGGCTCCGGACGACCTCGCCGAACGGCGGGCGGCGATCCGCGACCGGCTCGACCGGGGAGATCTCGACCGGGAGATGGTGGAGATCGAGGTCGAGGAAACGCAAAACCCGATGATCGAGGTGTTCTCGGGGCAGGGCGTCGAGGAGATGGGCGTCAACCTCCAGGACCTGTTCGGCAGCATCTTGCCGCGCCGCCGCCGGCGTCGGCGCATGACCGTGCCCGAAGCGCTGCGGGCGCTGACAGCGGAAGAAGCCCAGAAGCTGATCGATATGGACGAGGTGGTCCGCGAGGGGATCCGCCGGGCCGAGCAGGACGGCATCATCTTCATCGACGAGCTCGACAAGATCGCCGGCCGCGAAGGCGGCGCCGGCCCCGACGTGTCCCGGGAGGGCGTCCAGCGGGACATCCTCCCGATCATCGAAGGGTCGACCGTGACGACCAAGCACGGCCCCGTGCGTACCGATCACGTTCTGTTCATCGCCGCCGGCGCGTTCCACGTGAACAAGCCGTCGGACCTGATCCCCGAGCTCCAGGGCCGCCTCCCGATCCGCGTCGAGTTGGCGCCGCTCACCGAAGCGGACTTCGTTCGGATCCTGGTCGAGCCGGAGAACGCACTCATCAAGCAGTATGTCGCGCTGCTCGCGACCGAGGGCGTCACGGTCGAGTTTCCGTCCGACGGGGTGCACGAGCTGGCGCGGATCGCCCATCTGGTCAATGCTGAGACCGAGGACATCGGCGCCCGCCGCCTCCATACGATCCTCGAGAAGGTCACCGAGGACATCTCGTTCGGCGCCCCCGAGGTCGCCGCCCGCGTCGTGATCGACGCGGCATACGTCCGCGAGCGCCTGAGCGGGATCCTGGCCGACCGCGACCTGAGCCGCTACATCCTGTAGACCCGGGTCCTCCTCCAGGCAGACCCCGGAGTTCGTGTCCCCCGTAGAGAACCCCGTTCGCCGTTTGATCGTTGAGGTGCGCCTGATCGTAGGAATGGTTCGTCCGAGGGGAACACGGCCCCGGGGCGCCGCCGCGCGGTGCGGGCGCGTTTGTCTCGCTGGGGGGCCTATGTTATACTACGTCAGGACTTCAACACGCTTCAGGACTGCGCCGGCGGTGCCCGGAGGCCGTTCCGGGTTCCGGCACGGGATGAATGGAGCGGAGGCGAAACCGGAGAGGGGATGGGTGTAGTGGCAGTTGTCACGATGAAGCAGCTTCTTGAGGCGGGTGTCCACTTCGGACATCAGACCCGCCGGTGGAACCCGAAGATGGCCCCGTTCATTTTCACGCAGCGGAACGGCATCCACATCATCGACCTGCAGAAGTCGGTGCCGCTGATCGAGACGGCATACCGATTCGTGCGTGAGACGGTCGCGCAGGGCGGCCACGTCCTGTTCGTGGGGACGAAGAAGCAGGCCCAGGACGCGATCCGTGAAGAGGCGACGCGCGCCAACCAGTTCTTCGTCAACCAGCGCTGGCTCGGCGGCATGCTCACGAACTTCACGACGATCAAAGGCCGGATCGACCGCCTCCACGAGCTGATCGAGATGCGGGACAACGGCACGCTCGAGATCCTGCCGAAGCGGGAACAGGCCGCCCTCATGGACGAGCTGGCCCGCCTCGAGAAGTATCTCGGCGGGATCGCCTCGATGAAGACGCTCCCGTCCGCGGTGTACATCGTCGACACCCGCAAGGAGCACATTGCGATTGCGGAGGCCCGGAAGCTCGGCGTCCCGATCGTCGCGATCATCGATACGAACTGCGATCCGGACGAGGCCGACTATCCGATTCCGGGCAACGATGACGCGATCCGTGCGGTCCGGCTGATCACGAACCGCGTCGCCAACGCCGCGCAAGAGGGCTTTGAAGAGCGGCGGAAGGCTGAGATCGTCGAGGAAGAAGAGACTGCCGCCGAAGCCGCGGAAGAAGCGGTCGAGCCGGCGCCGATGGCCCCGCTGCCCGGAGAGGAAGAAGTCGTCGACGAGCCCGCCGAGGAGGAAGAAGTCCAGGCCTGATGCGGGCTTGATCCCGCGGCCGGGCTTCAGGTGAGTCAAGCGACAGGAGGCACGTGGTGGCAGAGATCAGTGCGAGCCAAGTAAAGGAGCTGCGGTCGCGGACCGGGGCCGGCATCATCGACTGCCGGAACGCGCTCGCGGAGGCGAACGGGGATGTGGAGAAGGCCCAGCAGCTGCTCCGCGCCAAGGGGCTGGCGAGCGCGGCGCACAAGAGCGGCCGGACGGCCAAGGAAGGCCTCGTGACCGCCTACATCCACGGCGAGGGGCGGCTTGGCGTGCTCGTCGAGATCAACTGCGAGACCGACTTCGTGGCCCGCACCCAGGACTTCAAGACCCTCGCCCACGACGTCGCGATGCAGATCGCGGCGACCGATCCCCGGTACGTGTCCCGCGAGGAGATCGCCGCCGATGTGGTGGCCTCCGAGCGGGCGGCCTACCTGGCCCAGGCGCTGGCCGAAGGGAAACCCGAGACCGTGGCCGGGCGCATCGCCGATGGGAAGCTGGAGAAGTACTTCGCAAGCGTGTGCCTGCTGGACCAGCCGTTCATTCGCGACGATGGCTCCAAACAGCGGACGGTCGGGGACGTCGTCAAGGAAGTGATCGCGAGGACCGGCGAAAACATCCGGATCCGGCGCCTCGCGCGATTCCGGCTCGGCGAAGACTGAGCGGCATGACGACCCCCGCAGCTGCCGGGCCGGCTCCCCGCTACCAGCGGATTCTCCTCAAGCTGAGCGGGGAAGCGCTCTCCGGGTCGGGTGGGATCGGCTTAGAGTCGGACGTCCTCCATCTGGTCGCTCGGGAAGTGAAGTCGGTCCGCGAGGCCGGCGTCGACGTCGCGATCGTCGTCGGAGGCGGGAACATCGTCCGCGGCGTCCAGCTGGCCGAGAAGACGGGCGTGGCGCGGGTGACCGCCGATTACATGGGCCTGCTCGCGACCGTGATCAATGCGCTCGCGCTCCAGGATGCGATGGAGCACGAAGGCCTGGAGACGCGGGTCCAGACGGCGATCGAGATGCGCCAGGTCGCCGAGCCGTACATCCGGCGGCGCGCGATCCGGCATCTCGAGAAGGGGCGTGTCGTCGTCTTCGCGGGCGGAACGGGGAGTCCGTACTTCACGACCGATACCGCCGCGGCGCTCCGGGCGATCGAGACCGAGGCCAACGCGATCCTGATGGCCAAGAAGGGCGTGGACGGCGTCTACGACAAGGATCCGCGGGTCAGCGCAGATGCCGTGCGCTTCCGCACGCTCGATTACATGGAGGTGCTCAACCGCGGCCTCAAGGTGATGGACGCGACGGCGACCTCTCTCTGCATGGACAATGGCATGCCGATCGTCGTGTTTGACATCATCCACCCCGGCAACCTGAAGCGGGTGGTGTTCGGCGAAGAGATCGGCACCCTGGTGGGGGGAGGGGCCGGCAATGAGCGAGAGCACCGGTGACGCCAAGGCGCACATGCAGAAGGCCGTCGAGGCGGCCAAGCGGGAGTTCGCGAGCGTGCGGACGGGCCGGGCGACCCCGGCGTTGCTCGAGCGGGTGACGGTGGACTACTACGGCGTGCCCACGCCGGTTACCCAGGTCGCGTCGATTACGATTCCCGATGCCCGCATGATCGTCGTCCAGCCGTGGGACAAGAGCCTCGTCCGCGAGATCGAGCGGGCGATCCTGAAGAGCGAGCTCGGGCTCGTGCCGTCGAACGACGGCACGGTGATCCGCCTCCCGATCCCCACCCTGACGGGGGACCGCCGCAAGGAGCTCGTCAAAGTCGTCCACAAGCAGGCGGAAGAGGCCCGGGTCGCCATCCGGAACATTCGCCGGGAGCACAAAGAGAAGCTTGAGCGGCTTGAGAAGAAAGGCGAGCGCTCCGAGGACGAGACTCGGCGGGCCGTCGACGAGCTGCAGAAGCTGACCGACCGGCATATCCAGGAGATCGACAGCTTGCTCGCCGCCAAAGAGGCGGAGATCACGGAGGTCTGATGCCGGCCGGGTCACCGCCGGACGTCGTGGGGTTCCCCCTCGAGGAGGCCCGGCGGATCCTGGATGACGCGGGCTGGCCGGAGGGCGAAACGAGCGAGACCCGACCGCCCCGCCGGGCGCTGTCCGGCCCGCTCCGGGTCGTCCGCCAGCGCGTCGATCCGGAAGGGCGCGTCGCGCTGGTCGTGTGCGGTGAGCGGGCCGAGAACGCACGGGGATGAACGCCGGTCATCCCGGGCCGGCTGAAGCGTAGTGCCGTGGCCCCCTCCCCGCGAGGGGGCCATCGTGCACCGGAGGAGTGGATGCGCACGACCGGATTTGAGGTCCCGGAGGAACCCTCGCTGAGCGAGGACAGGGTCACGCAGCGCGCGGAGACACTCCGCGCAGCGCTGGACCCCACGCGCATTCCGCGCCACATCGCCATCATCATGGACGGCAACGGACGCTGGGCGGAGATCAGGGGACTGCCCCGCATCGAAGGTCACCGGGCGGGCCGGGACGCGATCCGGCGGACGCTCGAGGGCGCCCGGGAGTGTGGCGTCGAGATCCTGACGCTCTACGCGTTCAGCACAGAGAACTGGCGCCGGCCCCCCCAGGAGATCCAGGGGCTGATGGACCTCCTGATCGAGGCGTTGGGGCAGGAGGCGAACGACCTCCACACCCACGGCGTGCGGTTCCGGGCCTCGGGGCTCCTCGAGGAGATGCACCCCGCGGTCCGCGAGGCGCTCGACCGGGTCGTCGGGCTCACTCGCGACAACGCCGTGATTACGCTGAACCTGGCGCTCAACTACGGCGGCCGCCGTGAATTGACGGAAGCGGCCCGCCGCCTCGCGCACGCGGTTGCCGGCGGCCGGCTCCAGCCGGACGAGATCACCGAAGAGGTGCTGGCCCGGTTTCTCTTCGCCCCCGATCTCCCGGACCCGGACCTGTTGATCCGCACCGGCGGCGAGCAGCGCCTGAGTAATTTTCTCCTCTGGCAGGCGGCCTACACCGAACTGTACTTCACGGGCGTCCACTGGCCGGACTTCCAGAAGATCCACCTGTTCGACGCGATCAAATCCTACCAGGGGCGGGACCGGCGGTTTGGGGGCGTGGATCTTGGATAGCCTGCCCGCCCCCGCCGGGGGATCCTCGCCACTCGGCGCGGCCCCGGTGGGCAGCCCCAGGCCGGAGCGGAGCCTCGCAAGCCGCGTGGCCACGGCGGCGCTTGGGATCCCCGTGACCGTGATCTTCATCGTGCTGGGGAACGCCTGGCTCCTCGCGGGGATCGCGGGGATGATCGTGATCGGGCTCCTCGAGTTTTACCGCATGACGGAGCGCATCGGCTACCGTCCCGTGCGCGAGGCCGGCCTGGCGGCGGGGGTCTTGGTTGCGCTCGCGGCCGCATGGCCCGGCGCGTGGGAGCCGTTTATCCTGCCGGCGCTCCTCGGCTACACGATGCTGATCCAGCTCCGGGGGGGGCGCCCCGATCGCGGCCTCGCCAACACCGGAGTGACGCTGCTCGGCGTGCTCTACGTCGGATACTTGTTCAGCTACATGATCCGGCTGCGGGCCCTGCCGTCTGGACCGGGACACCCCGCCGGACCGTTTCCCGCGCTGCTCGTGATCTGCGTCGTCTGGGCCGCCGATACCGCTGCCTACTTTGTCGGCCTGCGCGCGGGCCGCCACAAGCTGCTGCCGTTGGTCAGTCCGAACAAGTCGCTGGAGGGAGCCGCAGCCGCCGTCGTGGCCGGCCTCGCCGGGGGCGTCTTCGTCGGCTGGGTGTTCGGGTTGTCGCTTCCGATGGCGGGCGTCGTCGGCACCCTGTGCGCGATTGCGAGTGTGTGCGGAGATCTGGTGGAGTCGGCGATCAAGCGGGAGGTGGGCGTGAAAGACGCGGGCTGGGTGCTGCCGGGTCACGGCGGCGTGCTCGACCGGTTCGACGGGCTCCTGTTCGCCGCTGTCACCGGGTACGTCATCATGCGCTGGTGGCCGGGCCCGTGACGCGCCGCCTGGTGCTCCTGGGGTCGACCGGGTCGATCGGACAGTCGACGCTCGACGTCGTCCGCTTCCTCCGCGGGTCCGAGGCGGCAGTCGAGGTCGCGGGGCTCTCCGCCTACCGCAGCGTCCCACGGCTCGCCGAGCAGGTGCGGGAGTTCCGCCCCGCAGCGGTGGCCGTCGGCGCCGCAGAAGACGCGCGCGCGCTGCGGGCGGCCGCGCCGGGGTGGCACGGGGAGGTGCTGGTCGGTCCCGGCGGGCTCGCGGCGCTGAGCGCGGGCGGGAGCGCGGATCTCGCGCTCGTGGCCGTCGAGGGCGTCGCCGGCCTCCGTCCGACCCTGGCCGCGCTCGAGGCGGGCCGGGACGTGGCGCTGGCCACGAAAGAGGTCCTGGTCGCCGGCGGCGCGCTGATTACCGCGGCGGCGGCCCGCACGGGCCGGCGTCTCCTCCCCGTCGACAGCGAGCATTCGGCGATCTTTCAGTGCCTCGCCGGGCACCCTGCGGAACACGTGGCGCGGCTGTGGCTGACGGCGTCAGGTGGCCCGTTCCGCCGCCGGTCGCGGGGGGACATGGCCGGGGTGACTCCAGCGGAGGCGCTCCGCCATCCGACCTGGAAGATGGGTATGAAGGTCACGGTGGACTCGGCGACCTTGATGAACAAGGGGCTTGAGATTATCGAGGCCCACTGGTTGTTTGGCGTGCCGGCGGAGCGGATCGAGGTGGTCATCCATCCCCAGAGCCTCGTTCACTCCTGTGTCGAGTTTGTGGATGGCTCGGTGCTCGCACAGCTCGGGCCGCGTGATATGCGCCTGCCGATCCAGTTCGCGCTCACGTATCCGGCGCGCCGGCCGGCCCCGTCCGCGCCGCTCGATCTCCGGACGGTCGGCCCGCTTGAGTTCGAGCCGCCCGACCCGACCCGGTTTCCCTGCCTGATCCACGCGCGAGAGGCGCTCGCGCGTGGAGGAACGGCGCCCGCGGCGCTCAACGCCGCCAACGAGGTCGCGGTTCGCCTGTTCCTGGACGGCCGGATCGGCTTCCTCGAGATCGCGGCGCTGGTGGGGCGGGTCCTGGCGCACCACCCGCCGCGGCCCGCCGACTCGCTCGAGGCGGTACTCGACGCCGATCGGGACGCCAGGGCGCAGGCCGAGACGTACGCCGCCGCGCGCAGCACGTCGTGAGACCCGCGGCTTCTTGTGCGGCATCATGTGTGGAGGGATCTGCGTGCCTACTTTAGTGCTGGCCATTCTGGCGCTTGAATTGATGATCGTCGTGCACGAGGTCGGCCACCTGCTCGTTGCCAAGCGGGTGGGCATCGCCGTGCACGCGTTTGCCATCGGGTTCGGCCCGCGGCTCCTCTCGACCACCCGGGGAGAGACGACGTACAGTCTCAACCTGCTGCCGATCGGCGGGTACGTGAACATGGCCGGCGAGGACAGCGATACCGCTTCCCCCGACGTGCCGCGGGAGCGGTGGTTCCGGTCGAAGTCCGTCGGCGCGCGGCTCGCCGTCGTGTGCTCGGGGCCGGTGATGAACTTTCTCCTGGCGATCGTGCTGCTGGCGGTCGTCGCCATGGTGTTCGGCGTGCCGGTGCAGGTCAGCACCCGAGTCGGGACCCTGCTGCCGGGGTTTCCGGCCGCCGAGGCCGGCCTCCGGCCCGGAGATGTGATCGTCGCGATCGACGGGCGCCCGATGAACGATGGCCAGCAGGTGATCCAGACGATCCACGAGAGCGGCGGGCGGGCCCTCGGCCTCCTCGTCCAGCGGGGGACGTCGCAGTTCCTGGTGCACGTGCCGACCCGGTACGACGCGCGCCAGCACGTGTGGCTCACCGGGTTCTCGCCGGTCGTGATCCGTTCGCGCCTGGACCCCGTCCGGGCGGTCGGGTGGGGGGTCGTGACGACCGGCAAGGATATCGTCGCCTATCTCACGGCCTTGGGGAATCTGCTCCGCTCGGGCCGGCTGCTGGGCGAGCTCGGCGGGCCGGTGACCGCGGTGAACGTCCTCGGGCAGGCCGCCCACGCCGGGGGCGAGACGTTCCTCTACATCACCGCGTTCTTCAGCATCATCATCGGGTTGTTCAACCTCTTCCCGCTCCCGGCGCTCGACGGCGGCCGGGCGGCGTTTCTTGTCATCGAGGGCCTCCGCCGGCGGCCGGTGGACCCGCGCCGCGAGGGGTACGTTCACCTCGTCGGGCTTGCGCTGCTGCTCTGTCTCATTCTCGCCCTCACCGTGCGCGACATCATGCACCCGGTGCACATCACGCTGCCGTAGCCATAAGCCGTCGGGAAGATGCTACAATAAGGCGTCGCGACGATGCGCGAGGAGTGGTGAATGGACCGAACACAGACGCGGAGGGTGCAGATCGGGCAGGTGCCCGTGGGTGGCGGCGCGCCCATCGCGGTCCAGTCGATGACGACGACCGACACGCGTGACGTCGAGGCCACGGTCGCGCAGATCCAGGCGCTGGAGGCCGCGGGATGTGAGATCGTCCGCGTCGCGGTACCGGACAAGGCCGCGGCCGAAGCGCTCCCGCGGATCAAGGCCCGGATGCGGGTCCCGCTGGTCGCGGATATCCACTTCGACTACCGGCTGGCACTGGCCGCGTTGGACGCCGGCGTGGACAAGCTCCGGCTCAACCCCGGCAACATCGGGAGCGACGACCGCGTCCGGACCATCGCCCGCGAGGCGGGGGCCCGCGGGGTGCCGATCCGCGTGGGGGCCAACGTCGGATCGCTGTCCAAAGAGATGCTCCGCAAGTACGGCGAGCCGTGCGCCGACGCGCTCGTCGACAGCGCGCTCGACGAGATCCGGATCCTCGCCGACCTCGGCTTCCACAACATCATCGTATCCGTCAAGGCGAGCGACGTGGCGATGGCGCTGGACGCGTACGTCAAGATCGCGGAGCGGACGCCGTATCCCCTGCACGTCGGGATTACGGAGGCCGGGACGACGTGGGCCGGCACCGTCAAGTCCTCGGTCGGGCTCGGGGCGATTCTCTCCCGGGGGATCGGGGATACGATCCGCGTCTCGCTGGCGGCCGATCCCGTCGAGGAGGTCAAGGCGGGATTCGAGATCCTCAAATCTCTCGGGCTCCGCCTGCGGGGCCCGATCCTGGTGGCCTGTCCGTCGTGCGGCAGGGCCGATGTGGATATCGTCGGCCTGGCAGAAGAGGTGGAACGGCGCCTGATGGCATATCCGGTGCCGGTCAAGGTCGCGGTCATGGGCTGTGCGGTCAACGGTCCCGGGGAAGCCCGCATGGCAGATCTCGGCGTCGCGTGCGGCAAGGGCATGGGGTTGATCTTCAAGAAGGGCAAAATCGTCGCCAGCCTTCCCGAGGACCGCCTCCTCGAAGGCCTCATGAAGGAAGTTGAAGAGGTGGTCCGGGAGAAGCAGGCCGAGGCCGCCGCGTCCGGTAGGTGACCGCGCAGCGCACCGGGAAACCGGGCCCGCCTCCGCCCGCGTGATCCCTCTTCGCGACGACATTCCGTCGAGTACCCCGCCCGTCGTCGTGTGGTTCTTGATCGCCGTGTGCGCGGCCGTGTTCCTGTACACGGTGTCGTTGGGCTCGCCGGCGGCGATGGACCTGGTGGCGGCGTACGGCGTGATCCCGGCACAGTTCACCGGGCACGCGGCGGCGTCGGGGCCGGTGCCGCCCGCGGCCCGCCTGGTGACCGACCTGTTCCTGCACGGCGGATGGCTCCACCTGCTCGGGAACATGCTGTTCCTGTGGATCTTCGGTGACAACGTCGAGGACGCGATGGGCCACGGGCCGTTTCTGGTCTTCTACCTGGTCTGCGGGGTCGCGGCGAACCTGACTCACGTGGTCACCAATCCGCTGTCGCAGGTGCCGACGATCGGGGCGAGCGGGGCGATCGCCGGGGTGTTGGGCGCGTACCTCGTCCTGTATCCCCGGGCACGCGTGCTCTGCCTGGTGCCGATCTGGATCTTCTTGCAGTTCGTGTGGGTGCCGGCGATGCTGTTCCTCCCACTGTGGGCCGCCTTCCAGCTGATCGCGGGGCTCGCCGCGCTCGGGAGCCCGCAGAGTGAAGGGATCGCATTTTGGGCCCACGTCGGCGGGTTCGGGACGGGCGTGGTGCTCGTTCGGGCGTTCGCGGGCCGCCGGGCGCCATGACGGCGGACAGGGAGGATGGACGGATCGCCGGGAAATGGAGCGCAGGAAAACGAGGAACCGGCGCGAAGCAAAGTGACCGTCGCGCCGGCAGCACCGGCAGGCTGCGGCACATCACCCCCCAAAGCGGAGGATGCTGAATGCGGAATATTCTGGTCGAAACCCTGGCGTCGGTGCCGGTGGGCGAGGCGCAGGTGGAAATGGTCGAGCGGAAGGGCGTCGGCCACCCCGATTCGATCTGTGACGCGATCATGGATCGGGTCTCGGTCGAACTGAGCAAAGAGTACATGAGCCAGTTCGGACACATCCTCCACCACAACATTGACAAGGCGTTCCTCGTGGCCGGTGACGCCGAGGTTAAATTCGGCGGCGGCGCGATCCGGGAGCCGATGAAGCTGATCTTCGGCGACCGGGCGAGCTACGGGATGAACGGCCGGGAGCTGCCGATCCGGGAGATCGCCATCAAGACCGCGAAGAACTGGTTCCGCGAGAACCTCCGGTTTGTCGACCCCGGCGGGCCCGGTGACCAGGACGGCCCCCACGTCACCTACCAGATGGAGATCAAGCCCGGATCGGCGGAGCTCGTCGACATCTTCAACCGCGACACGACCGGTGCGAACGATACCTCGGCCGCGGTCGGCTACTGGCCGATGACGGAGACCGAGCGGCTCGTGCGTGAGACGGAGCAGTTTATCAACTCCCGGACGTTCAAGGAAGAGTTTCCCGAAGCCGGCGAGGACGTCAAGGTGATGGGCGTCCGCCTGGGGCGCCACCTCAACCTGACGGCCGCGATCGCGTTCGTCGACCGCTACATCGACAGCGAGGCGGCCTACTTCCGCCGGAAGAAGGCGCTGCACGAGGCCGTGATGACGTTTCTCTCGAAGCGGACGACGATGGACAAGATCTCGTTTGACGTCAACACCCTCGACGAACCGGGGCGGGGGATCGGCGGCGTCTATCTCTCGGTTCTGGGCACCTCGGCCGAGTCGGGCGACAGCGGGCAGATCGGCCGCGGCAACAAGGTCAACGGCGTGATCGCGATCAACCGACCGATGGGCACCGAGGCCGCCGCCGGCAAGAACCCGGTCTCTCACGTCGGAAAGATCTACACGATCTTCACCCACCAGGTCGCGCAGAAGGTGTACGAAGAGGTGGACGGCATCCGCGAAGTGTACATCTGGATGGTGAGTCAGATCGGAAAGCCGATCGATCAGCCGGTGACCGCGGCCCAGATCATCGTCGGCAAGGGCATCCGCAAACCGGCGGCAGAACGGCAGGTGCGGGCGGTGCTCGATCGCGAGCTCGCCGGCATCGGCGTGTTCTGCAGAGATCTCGCCGAGGGCAAGTACAACGTGTGTTGAGCCGTCCGCCGCAGGGCGGCGCGTGGGTGCGGCTGCTGGGAGGGTTTCTGGCAGCCGCACTCGCGTTTGGGGGGTGCACCGTTCGGCGGGTCCCGGTGGGGACGGGCCCGCCGTTTCTCCACGTGGCCGCGGTGGCGCGGCTCTCCGATCTGCAGGCGGTCAGTCCGCCCGCGTGGGCGCCGGACGGCCGGTCCGTGGCGTTCGCGTCGCAGGACGCGGTGTGGCTCGTCCGCGTGTCCCCCGGGGGCGGGCGCCGGGAGCGGCGGCTCGCGCCGCTTCCCCACGTCTCGCAGGTGGCGTGGGCGTCTGACGGCCGTACGCTTGCCGCGCTCGCCCGGGGGATGCTGTCCACCGTGAGCCTCGACGGGGCCCCGCCGCGGCGGGTGAGCGACGATGACCGCATCCGGCTGGTCGGCTGGGATCCCGCCCGCGGCCGGCTCGCGTATGTCGCGTCCCACGGGGCGCGCGATGATCTCCGCCTGGCCTCGCCGCCCGGGGCGCCGGTTGTCCTGGTGTCCCTCCCCGACACTCTCGAAGCGCAGACCCTGGACTGGCTGCCGGGCGGGCAGGGGATCTGGCTCGCGGTCGGCCGCAGGGGCCGGGGTCGTGCGGATCGGTTTCTGAATGTGCGCGTCGCGGGATCGCGCGCCACCTCTGCGTTCGTGGGTCTCCGAGATTCGGTGCGCGCCCCGACGCTCGAGCCCGGCGGCCGGTTCGTCGCGTTCGTGGGAGGCTCCGATGAGGAGGTCCGGACGGGGAAGGGGCGCGTGACCGTCGTGCGCACGGACGGAACGGGCCGCCGTGTGCTGACCGTTCCGGGCGCGTACAGCGCCTTGAGCTGGTCTCCGTCAGGAACGGTGCTCGCGTACGCAGAGGGCGGCGGCGATGACATCCATCTCTGGATCGCCGACGTCGCGACCGGCGAGCGGCTCGAAGTTGCCACGTACCGCCCGGAGAATCCCACCCCCGACGGCTCCCTGGTGGTGCGCTGGGCAGCCGATGGCCTCCGGCTCGCGTTCGGCACAGATACGGGCGACGCGGCCGGACCGGTCTGGATCGCCACGCTCGTTCGTTTCTAGAATGGCGTCGCTTGACAGACCGCCGGGGCTGGACGACAATGACCCTGGACCCGCGGAGGTGAACGGCATGCCGACGTATGAATACCACTGCACACGGTGCGGCCATCAGTTCGACGTACGGCACGCCGTGGGCGAGACCGTCGCGCGCTGCGAGAAATGCGGCGCGCCGGTGCGCCGGATCTTCTCTCCGGTCGGGATCATCTTCAAGGGCGCGGGGTTCCACATCAACGATTACCGCAAGACACCGGCCCCGACCGAAGGCGAGGGGAAGCCGGCTGCCGAGGGAAAACCGGCGGCTGACAGCAAGCCGGCCGCCGACAGCAAACGGTCCGGCGACGGCAAACGGTCCGGCGACGGCAAACGATCCGGCGACGGCAAACGATCCGGCGACGACAAGGCCGCGGCGGCGTCGACCGGGAGCTCGTCGGAGGGAAGCGCGCCCGCCACGCCGGCGAAGTCGAGCAAGAGTGCCGGGGCGAAGCCGTCGTAACCGTCGTTCCCCAGGATCGGCGGGGGCATGGCCGCGGGGCCGTGCCCTCGTTGCACTTACTGCGTTCTGTCTGACCGCCGCGGTCCTGCTTGCCGGCCGCGTTGAGACGGCGGCGCCGGCCGGCGTCGAGCCCGGTCTCGACATCCGCCTCGGATTTGACGGGATCGTCAAGGTCGGCGTGCCCATGCCGCTCGAGGTGGGCGTGCCCGCGCTCCCGCAGGGCGGCCGTGCCGAGCTGATCGTGGCCGCGCCGGCGTTGGGCCCGCAGGCGGGGACTGTCGTGGTGTCCACCGTTGTGCCGTTCGACGCCGTGGCAGGCGCGCCGAGGGAGTTCGACATCCCGATCGTGTTGAGCGACATCCGGCGCGCCCTCGTGATCCGGCTTCGAATCGCCGGCCGTGACGTGGCCCGCAAGGCCGTCACGATCGATCCCGCGCGCGTGGGAGGCCGGGTTGTCGTCGCGGTGGGCGCCGAGCCGCTCGATCTCACGCTTCTCGGCCGGCTCCCGGGCCGCGTCACGTCGGGTTCCATTCTTCCTGAGACGCTGCCGCGCCGCTGGCAGGAGTACGCGCCGATCGATCTGCTGGTCGTGCACGACCTCGACGAAGCCCGCGTTGACGACGCGCAGCGCGAGGCCCTTCTGACGTGGGTTCGGTTGGGCGGCCGGCTCCTGGTGGCGCCCCGGCCGGGCGGGGTGGCGCCGCGATTCCTCGATCCAGTGCTGCCCGCCGCTGTACGCTCCCCGCTTGTCGCCGCCGCGCCGGCCGGGCGCGGATGGGTGACGCTCTGGGCGTTCGATCCGGCGCGGCGGCCGCGTTCGGCCCGGCCCGGCCGCCTCGCGCTCTGGGCCGATGCGTTGGGAACGCCCGCAAGACCGCTCGTGGACGTGGCCGCGGCCGCGGCCCACCTCCCGCGGAGCACCCCGCTCGATCCGGTGGCGCACGCGGAAGTGGGCCTCGCGATTCTCCTCTACGTGATCCTGCTGTTCGGGGTGGGACGCCGCTATCCCACGGGCCCCGGCGCCGCCGCCTGCCTCGCACTCGTCGCCGTCGGCGTTGCGGGGTTCGCCGGCCTCGCGTCCGACGTCCGCGGCCGCGCGACCACCCTCGCACAGGTCACGTTTCTCGAGCTGGCGCCGCGGACGGGGCTGGCCCGCGCCCTGACCGTGGCCGCCGTCGCCGTGCCCTACGGAGGACCGTTCGACCTCCACACGGCAGACAGCGTGGTCGCGGCGCCCGTGGACGCGTCCGGCGATGTCCGGATCGAGCGGGCCGCGCGCGCCGGCGTGCTGACCGCACGGATCCGGCAGGGCGAGGACGCTCGCGCCGTGTACGCGATCGGCACGGCCCAGGCCCGCGCGTCGGGATGGCTCATGGATGATGGCCGCGGGCTCACCGTCGATCTCGGTGGGGATTCCCTGCGTCATGCCGAACTCTGGTGGCGCGGCCGTACCTATCCCCTCGGCGATCTGCCGGCCGGCGTGTCGGCGCTGCGGCTCTGGCCCGACCAGTGGGGCCGCCCACCGGAGACCGATGGAGACGATCGCGTCTGGGCGTGGATCTTCAGAGGAGAGGGGAGCGATGTGCTCATGGACGCCGGGGGGCCGCTGCTCGTCGGGGAAACCGGGCACCCGGCGTCCGCGTTTTCGCTTGCAGGCGGCGAGACCATGGGCCGGCACCTAACGGTCCTCCTGGTGTCGCTCTTACCCCAGCCTCCCACCGACCTGCGTGACGGTCCGGGAACCCCGAAGACGAGGCCGTAGGCGGAATGAACGTGGTGCGAAATCCCGTACTCCGGGGGGATCTCCGAACACGCATCCGGAGCCGCAAAATTTTGCTGATCGAAGCGTTCTTCCTCAGCGTGCTCGGGCTGCTGGCGTTCCTCGGGCTGCCGCCGGAACTGAACCAGGTCGACCCGACGCACCAGGCCAGCCTCGGTGTCGCGCTGCTGATCGTTCAGGCCGTGCTCTTCACCTACTGTGCCTCCGCGTGCGCGCTCCAGGAGATTGGCGTCGAAGGTGAGAAGGCAGCCGTGGACCTGCTGTTCGGCGCATTCGCGCCGGGGGAGATCGTGGCCGGGAAGAGCCTGGCGTCACTCGTCACGATTACGTACTGGCTCCTGTTGGGGGCGCCGCTCGTCGTCCTCGCGGCCGGCATCCGCCAGGAAGCGATCGGCACGCTCGCGGTCGCCGCCGTGTTGGTGGTAATCGAGGCGTGGGGGATCACGCAAGTCGCGATGTTGTACAGTATCGTGATCGACGCGGAGGTGTCTCGCACGCTGGCTCACTGGGCGACGCTGCTGGCGATCTTCGTCGGGACGCTGGCGGTGCCGGCGTCCGCCCAGTGGGTGAACCCCGTCGTGGCGGTGAATCGCGTCGCGCAGGGCGCATCGCCGGGCCCGGCACTGGCTCTCTATGCCGCCCTCGGCGTGGTGTGCGATTGGGCGAGCTGCCGGGCGCTCCGGAGGTTCACGATGGCATGATGCTCGAGGTGCGCGAGCTCGGGGGTGTGCTCGAGCGAGTCGCGCGGCGCCTCGGCGCCGCGGCGGCGATCGGGACGGTCGTGCGCGCGGCGGTGGGGGCCGCGACCGGCCTGCTCGCATGGGCGCTCGTGACACTCGCCGTGCCGGTCCCATTTCCGCTTCCGGCGGCGGCGGCCGCCGCCGCGCTCGCGCTGGCAGCAGCTTACCCTGTGCTCGCGTGGCGGCTGCGCCCATCGCTCGCGGCCGCGGCGCGTCTCACCGATCGCCGTCTCGGCCTGGCCGACCGGCTGGGTACGGCCGTGGATCTGCTGAGCCGTCCGGGCTCGATCGCGGGGCTCGCGCGTCTGCAGATTGCGGACGCCGTTCGGGCCGCGCGCGGGGTTGACCCTCGGATGGTCGCCCCCATCCGCATCCCGCGGGAGGCGTGGGTCGTGGTCGCGGGATGCGTCCTGCTCGGGTTGTGGGCGCAGTTTCTCCTCGGCTGGTCCTTTCCCGGAACGCCCGCGGCGCGGACGCTCGCGGTGGTGCACGGGGAGGGCCGGGTGCTCGAAGAGATCGGGCGCCGCCTCGCCGCCGCGGGCGCGCGCGGGTTGCCCGGTGCCCGCCGGGCCGCGCCGCGGGTGCAGGAACTGGGCCGCCGGCTCGCCTCGCCGCAGGTCACCCGCCGGGATGCCGTGGCCGTGCTCCAGAATGCGGGACGGCAGCTCGCGGCCGCTCAAGAGACGGTCGAGCGGCGCTTGCTGGCCGCCTTGCCGACCCCCGCCGGCGCCCCGGGCGCGCCGCCGCCGGTCCGGCGGGAGACCGGTGCACAGCGCCTCAGGGCGCTGGAGGACGCGGTGCGTCAGCTGCGAGCGGTGACAGGTCAGCTGCATCCTGGAGGCGCGCCGGTGGATCGCGCCGACGTCTCCCGCAGGCTTCGGGCGCTGTCCGAGTCGCTCGACCAGATGGGCGCGCCTCCCGAAATCCGCCGCAGCGTCGCCGCCGCCCGGCGCGAGGCGGATCGCGCCAACCCCTCGGCCGCCGGCCGGTCCCTCGGGGATGCCCTCCAAGATCTGCAGGCGCTGGAGCGAATGCTCGGCGACGAACAGGCCCTCGGCGAGGCGCGGCGGCAGGTGCAGCAATCGTCCGAGCGGATTGCCGAGAGCGGGCCGCTTGGTGGGAGTAACGGCCACCAGGACACGGAACCCGGTGGATCCTCCCCGACCTCGCCGCAGGCGCCGGGGAACAATCCCGTCGTTCCCACATCGGACGAGGCGCCGCCACCGCCTCCGGGGCCGCACCAGGGAAGCCTGCCGGGCCAGGGCAGCGGCGGTACGCCGGGAGCCCCGACGCCCCACTTGGCGGGGACTCGTACCCCGGTGCAGGTGCCGGGCATTCAGGGCCAGGGAACCTCCTCGCTCAAGGAGATCACCGCGCCGGGGCAGACGGGGACCCCGCGCCTGCCGGCCGGTCGCCCGCCGGCTGCGGTGACGCACGAGCTCGACCGCGCCCTGCTGCGTGAGCCGCTGCCCCCGGCGTACCTGGTCGTGATCCGCCGGTACTTTGAGACTCTGGGAGGCACCCCGTGACGGAGCTGTCCGTGTCTCAAGAGGTGGAAGCGTTCCGGGCCACGTTTGCGGCCATCCGGAACGAATTGGGCCGCATGATCGTGGGGCACGCGGAGGCGCTCGATCTGGTGGTGACCGCGCTTGTCGCCGATGGTCATGTCCTGTTGGAGGGCGTCCCGGGGCTCGGGAAAACGCTCCTGGTGCGGACCCTGTCGCAGATCCTGAGTCTCAGGTTTGCCCGGATCCAGTTCACGCCGGATCTGATGCCGGCGGACATTCTCGGGACGAACCTGGTCGTCCAGGATGAGGCCGGCCGCCGGCGGTTCGAGTTTCAGGCGGGACCCGTGTTCGCGCAGATCGTCCTCGCGGATGAGATCAACCGGGCGACCCCGAAGACCCAGTCGGCGCTCCTCGAGGCGATGCAGGAACACGCGGTGTCGATCGCCGGACTGTCCAGGCGGCTCGAGGATCCGTTCTTCGTGCTGGCCACACAGAATCCGATCGAGATGGAGGGGACGTATCCGCTGCCCGAGGCGCAGCTCGACCGATTCCTCTTCAAGCTCCGCATCGCGTTTCCCGAGTTAGCCGATCTCCGCGAGATCGCGGAGCGCACAACCGGTCCGGCGGCGCCACCCGTGCAGCAGGTCGCCGACGGTCCGGCGCTGATCGCGATGCAGGCTCTGGCGCGGCAGGTCCCCGTGGCCGGCTACGTGCAGGAATATGCCGCCCGCCTGGTGCTCGCGACCCATCCCGGCCGGCCTGAGTCGGTCGAGGCGGCCCGCCGCTTCGTGCGGTACGGGGCAAGCCCTCGGGGCCTGCAGGCATTGATCCGGGCGGGGAAGGTCCGGGCGCTCGCGCAGGGGAGGCTGAACGTTTCGGCGGACGACGTGGCGGCGCTGGCGCTTCCGGCCCTCCGGCATCGGATCATCCTGAACTTCGAAGGAGAAGCCGCGGGTGCCGACCCGGACGACGTGGTCCGGTCGGCGCTTGATGAGCTCGGCGCCGCCGACACCGGCGGGGCATCCGACAGGCAGACCGGGCGGCGGAGGGTCCAGAACGCGCCCGCCGCCGACGGGTAGAGGCCGCCCGATGCGGGCCGCTCCCACGGGCACGCTCTTCGATCGCGAGTTCCTCCAGCACCTGGAGATGCTGAGCCTGGTGAGCCGGCGGCGCGTCCAGGGCCAGCACCGGGGAGACCGGCGGAGCACGATCAAAGGCCGGGGGATCGAGTTTGACGACTACCGCGCGTATCAGGCCGGCGACGACTACCGCTACATCGACTGGAACATCGTTTCCCGACTGGACCGGCTCTTCGTCAAGCTGTTCAGCGAGGAGGAAGACCTCGACGTGCACCTCGTCGTGGACACGAGCCGCTCGATGGCCGCCGGCGCCCCGAGCAAGCTTGCGCTGGCGGCGCGCCTCGCCGCCGCGATCGGATTTATCGGTCTCACAAACCTGGACCGCGTCGGTGTCGCGGCGCTGACGTCCACCCCCGGCGCGCGCCTCGGCCGCCTGCGCGGCCGCGGCCGCGCGTTCGATCTGCTCCGATTCCTGGACGCGCTCGAGCCCGCCGGAGACACCGACCTCGCCCGCGCGCTCCGTCTCCATCTGGCCACCTCCCGCCGGCGGGGACTCCTCGTCCTGATCTCCGATCTCCTCGATCCCCACGGTTACGAGGAGGCGCTGATGGTGGCGCGTTCCCATCGGTTGCAGACGTTTCTGATCCACGTGCTCGCGGATGAAGAGCTGGCGCCGCCGTACTCGGGGGATCTGCGTCTCGTCGACGCGGAGACGGGTGGGGCGGTGGAACTTACGATCGATGCCGAGGCACTCCGCGCCTACGTCGAGGCGCGGGACGCCTACTTCCGCGGAATCGAGCGCTTCTGTTTTCATCACGGGATCGACTATCTGCGTACGGCCTCCTCCGTGCCGGCCGAGGAGATCGTGCTGCGCTACCTGCGTCAGGGCGGCCTGCTCCGATGACGTTCGCAGCGCCCGCGGCGCTGTGGGGTCTCCTCGCGGTCCCGCTCCTGATCGCGCTGTACCTCCTGCGTGTGCGGCGCCGGGAGCAGGTCGTGAGCAGCATCCTGCTGTGGCAGCGGTCCGCCCCGGGCCTGGCGGCTTCCCGCCCGACGCGCCGGATCGAACGCAGCCTGCTCCTCGCCCTCCAGATTCTCACGGTCGCCGCGCTCGTTGCGGCGCTCGCGCAGCCGATCGTTATCGGGCGGGGCGTGGGCGGGGAGGACATCGTGCTGGTGCTCGACGCGTCCCTGTCGATGCGGGCACGGGATGTCGCGCCGACCCGCTTCGCCAGGGCGCGGTCGGAGGCGCTGGACGCGGTCGCCCGCCTGCGGCCGGGCCAGCGGGCGGGCGTGATCCTCGCCGCGGCCCGGCCGCTCGTGTTGTCGCCCTTGACCGCGAACCGGGCGGGTCTCCGCGCGGCGCTGGCGCAGGCGGAGCCGTGGGACGCGCCCGGCGATGTCCCCGCGGCCGTCCTGCTCGCCGCGTCGCTGGCGCCGGGGACTACGGGACGGATCATCGTGTGGACGGATGGCGCGCGCGGGCCGCTCCCGGCGCTCTCCCGCGCGGTATACCGGATCCTCGGGGTGTCCGACGACAACGTCGGGATCACCGCGCTCCGGATCCTCCGCGGGCCGCAGGGCACCGAAGCCCTCGTCCGCGTCGAGAACTTTGGCAGGGCGGAGCGCCGCGCGCCGCTCGAGCTGCTGAGAGACGGCGCGCCGGTCTACCGTGAGACGCTCACGCTCGGGGCCCACGCGACCCGTGCCGTGGTGGCGCCGGTTGCGGGCCGTGGGGTGCTCGAGGCGCGGATCGCCGTGCGCGACGCGCTGCCCGACGATGATACGGCGGTCACGATGCTTGATCCGGCGCCGCTGCCCTCGGTGCTTCTGGTGAGTGCGGGGAATCCGTCCCTCGAGCGGCTGCTCCGCCTGCTTCCCGTCGCGCGCGCGGCGGAGGCGCGGACCGCTGACCCCGCCGCATGGCGCGCCTTTGGGATCGTGATCCTCGACCGCGTTGAGACCGGACCGCTGCCGCCGGGCAACTATGCGATTTTTGGCACCGTCCCGCCGAATCTTCCCGCGGGCGCATCCGGGATGGTGGCGCGCCCGCAGATCGCGACCTGGGATCGAACCGACCCGGTCCTTCGATTCGTCGAGCTCGAGGACGTCCGGATCGACCGCGCCGCCTCCCTCGCCCCGCAGGGCGGGCGCGTGCTCGTCGCCGGGGAGACGCCGCTCGTGTGGGCGTACGAGGGCGGCGGGATTCGCGCGCTCCTGTTCGCCTTCAGCCTGGAAGACTCCGACCTGCCCAGGCACGTCGCGTTTCCGATCCTGGTGGCCAATATGCTCGGCTGGCTCGGGGGAAGCGTGGCCGACGCGCGCGCTGGAGAGGCGCTCCAGACGCCCGCGTTGGGCGCGGAAGAGGGGACGCTCACGCTGCCCGACAGCCGGACCATGCGCGTCCGGGCGGTCGACGGGATGTTCCTCCTGCCGCCGCTGGCGCGTGCCGGTCTCTACCGCCTCGCGACCGCCTCGGGGAGCCGGACGTTCGCGGTCGGCCTGGGGTCTGAGCGCGCGGGCCTGATCGCACCCGGGCCGCCGCCCGCCTCCGGACCTGCGGCCCCTGGGACCGGCCCGCGCGCGGCGGGCGATGCCGGGGGCGCCATTCGGATCCTCGAACGGATCTCCCTCTGGCCCTGGCTGCTGCTGGGCGGGGTTGCGGCCGCGGTCGTGGAGTGGGCGCTGGCCACCCGCGCGCGCGGAGGCGAGGGATGATGCCCCTCCTGACCTTTACACGTCCGGTCGCGTTGCTGCTCCTCCCGCTTGTCGCCCTGGTGCTCCTCTTGGGCCGGAGGCGGGCGGGATCCCGCTGGCGGACCGCCACGGCGCTCCGCGCCTGCATGATCGCGCTCTTGATCCTGGCGCTTGCCGGGCCCGCGGTGCGTGGGACGGCCGTCGGCGCCCGCATCATCTTCGCCGTCGACCGGTCGCTCAGCATTACGCCGGCGGGCCGCCGCGCGGAGGCCGAGTTCCTCGCGGACTCGCTCGCGCGGATGCGCCCCGGCGACCAAGCCGGGATCGTGACGTTCGCGGGCCGCGCGCTGCTGCGGGCGCCGCTCGGCCCTCGCACGGTGGCCGACGATCTCGGGCCGACCCCGGAGCCCGACGCCACCGACATCGGCGCGGCGATCGACCTCGGACTCCGCCTCCTGCCCCCGGAGGGGACGCGGCGCATCGTGGTGATGAGCGACGGCGCCGAGAATCGGGGCGACGCGGCGGCCTCGGCCCGCGTGGCGGCGGCCGCCGGGGTCGCGGTCGATGCGGTCCCCGTGCTGGCCCGCACGCCGAACGAAGTGCTCGTGGACGACGTGGTGGCGCCCCAGGACGTGCACGTCGGCGAGACGTTCGAGGTTCGGGCGATCCTGCGCGCCACGGGTCCGGCGGTCGGGACCGTGACGCTGCGCCGGAACGGGGAGGTGGTTGCCTCGCGCCGGGTCTCGCTGCGGGCGGGCGCCGCGGCCGTGCGCTTTGCCGACACGGCCCGCCACACGGGATCGGTCCGGTACGGCGTCGATCTCGTCGCGTCTCCCGACACCATCCCGGATAACAACCACGGGGACGCCGTGGTGGTTGTGCGCGGGCAGCCTCAGGTGCTGTTCGTCAGCGCGGCCCCGAGCCGCCTGCCCGGGTGGCTGGCCCGACAGGGGCTCCGGGTCGACGTCCGGCGGCCGGACGAAGCGCCCGCCCTCGCGACCGATCTGGCGCCGTACGGGAGCGTCGTGTTGAACGACGTGGCGGCGATGGACCTCGGCCGTCCCCAGCAGGAGGCGCTGCGCGCGTTCGTCGGTGCGGGCGGCGGGGGGCTGGTGGCCATCGGGGGCCCTCACAGTTTCGGGATCGGCGGCTACGCCGGCACGCCCCTCGAAGACATCCTCCCGGTCAAGATGGATGTCCGCCAGACGTCGGCGCTGCCGACCGTGGCGGTCGTCCTCTTGCTCGATACATCCGGAAGCATGGAGGGCTTTGGCACCGAGCTGGCCAAGGTCGAGCTGGCCAAAGAGATCGCCTCGTCGGTGATCGATCCCCTCGGTGAGCACGATCAGATCGGCGTCGTCACATTCGATCAGGAGTACCGCTGGCTGGTGCCGCCGACAGAAGCCAGGTACCGGAGCCGGATCCTCGACCAGGTCTCGCGGATTCAGGCCGGGGGCGGCACCGTGATGTATCCACCGCTCGCCGCAATCCACGCGCGGCTCCGGGGATCGCCGGCGAAGGTGCGCCACGCGATCGTGCTGAGCGACGGCCTCACCGATCCCGGCGACTTCCATGCCCTGGCCGCCGCGATGGCGCGGGACAAGATTACGGTCAGCACCGTGGCGATTGGCCGTGACGCCGACGTGGCGTTCATGCGCAACCTCGCCCGCTGGGGCGGGGGGCGATCCTATGTCGCCAAGGACCTCTACGGGCTCCCCGAGATCTTCACGACCGAGGCGCTGGTCGCGGTGCGTTCCTATATTGTGGAGGAGCCCGTCGTGGCGGTCCGCACGGGCCTGGCGCCTACACTGGAGGGGCTCACGCCGCCGCCGCCCTTTGCGGGGTACGTCGCGACGGTGCCGAAACCGGCCGCCGACGTAGGGCTGGCCAGCCCGCGCCGCGACCCGCTGCTGGCGACCTGGCGCTACGGACTCGGCCGCACGGTCGCGTTTACGTCCGACGACGGCCTGCGCTGGACGGGAGCCTGGGCGGCCTGGCCGGATGTCGCCCGATTCTGGTCCCAGGCGATTCGGTGGACGCTGCGCGATGAGGGGACCGGGCTGTATCTCGTCACCGCGCGTGACGAGCACGGCGCGCTGGCCCACGCCGCGCTCGACGTCCAGCGGCCCGATGGCGCGCCCTGGGACGGGCTCGCCGTGTCCGGCGAGGTAGAGGGGCCGGGCGGGACACGCCGCGCGCTCACGCTCGAGCAGACCGCCCCCGGCCGTTACGAGGGGAGATGGCCGGCCGCGCTTCAGGGGACCTATACGCTGACGGCCGCCGCCCAGGACGGCCGCGTGCTCGTCGGAACGCGGACGGTCGGGCTCGTGGTCCCGTATTCACCGGAGCTACGCATCCCGGGAGGCGACCTGGGCCTCCTCGGCCGTCTCGTCGAGACCACCGGGGGCGCCTTTCTCCACGCACCGAAGGAGGCGTTCCGTCCCGGCCGGGGCAGCGGGACGCGGGAGGCGTGGCCGCCGGTCGCCGCCCTCGCGCTTGCGGCGCTGCTTGCGGAGGTGACCGTCCGCCGGATCCCTGCGCTTGCCGACCGGCTCGGCGCCGCCGCGGCGGCCGTCACCGGCTGGATCCGGCGTCCGGGGGACCCGGTGGGTGGGCGAAGGCGACCCTCCGATCAAGCGTACGACACGGCCGATCGGTGGGCCGCGGAGGCGGCGCGGTTTGCGGAGGAGGACGCCCTGCGCGCATCGTCGATGGACCAGGCGGCGCGGCTGTACATCGCGCGCCTGCGGAAGACCCCGAAGCCGTAGCGCCGCCTCCTCGGAGGTCGAGGAACGCGGCGGCCCCTCAGCGCGGCGGGCAGAGGACCAACAGATCCGCGGGCCACCGCAGCCGGTGGTCGGGTTCCTCCGTCAGCACCTGTGAGGAGATGGCCGGATCCCACAGCGCGACGGCGGTCCCGGCCCCGGCCTGGCGTCCTGCGGCGATGTCGAGCGACGTATCCCCCACCATGAGCGCAGCGTGGGGCGCAACCCCCAGGCGGTCCGCCGCGGTCCGGACCGGCTCCGGGTCCGGTTTGTGGCGCGCGACATCTTCGTCCGCCACGATCGTGTGGAACCACCGGTCGAGGTGAAACGCCCCGATCGCCGCCCGGGTCGTCGCCCGCCGCTTGGACGTCACGATGCCGAGGGCGTAGCCGCGGCCGGACAGCGCCTCCAAGACCTCAGCGACGCCCGGGAACAGGCGGGCCAACCGGTCATGGAGCGCCAGGTATCGCTCGAGGTAGTCGAGGGCAAGTTCCTCGTCCCGCTCCGGCGCGATCGCGTGAAACCGGCGCCGGATCGGTTGGGCCCACCCCGCGAGGATCGTCGCCCGGTCGATCTCCCGGCGGAGATGGATGCGGCACGTCTCCTGGAACGCGGCAACGATCAGATCGGCGCTGTCGAGGAGCGTGCCGTCGAGATCGAAGAGGATCGCCCGGTAGCGGCCCGGCGCGCTGCCCTCCCGCCAGGTCTCCGTCATCCCTCCCACAGATGCGCGGGCCGTCCTTCCCACAGGGCTGTGTACAAGGACAGGAGCGTCTCCCGGTCGAGCGGGCGGGGGTTATTGGGCCGGGGATACTGCTCGAGGCACTCCGCCACGAGTTCCGGCAGGCGGGTCCGCTCGAGGCCGAGCGTGCGCACCGCCTCTGGGATTCCGACGTCCTGGCCCAGCGCCTGGACCTGCCGAATCGGATCGCCGCCGGCCAGCCCTCCGGCTTCCGCGATTGCCCGGAGGCGCTCGGCGGCGGCCGGGCGATTATACGCCATCGTGTACGGCAGCGCGAGCGCGCACGAGAGACCGTGCGGCAGATGCAGCCGGTTGGCGATCGTGTATGCGATCGAGTGGCCGAGCACCATCCCCGCGTTCAGCGTGAGGCCGCCGAGATACGCGGCGAGCAGCATCTGGGCGCGGGCCTCCGGGTCCTCCCCGGCGGTGTACGCCCGCGGCAGCGCGCCGACGATCAGCCGGATCCCCTGCGTCGCGGTGGCGTCCGTGAGCGCGGTCGCGTTCAGCGAGAGCATCCCCTCGACACAGTGGCTCAACGCGTCGAGGCCCGTGTGGGCGGTGACAGCAGGGGGAAGCGAGTGGGTGAGCCGCGGGTCGAGGATGACGCCCGCGGCCAGCAGGTGCGGGTGGTTGTTGGCGAACGCCTTCCGCGCGCCCGCCGTCACGACGGCGTTCTGACTCGCTTCGGCGCCCGTCCCCGCGGTGGTCGGGACGAGGACCGTCGGGACCGCGGGTTCCGTGAAGCGCCGGCCGGTGATGTGCGTGTACTCGATCACGCTGCCGGGATTCCCGACCAGCGCGGCGCTCAGCTTGGCCACGTCCATCACGCTGCCGCCGCCAACGCCGACGACGAGCGTGGGGGACAGCCGCCGGGCGAGCGCCGCCGCCGCATCCGCCACTTCAACGCTGGGCTCGCCCGGAATGTCGGAATACCGCTCGATCTCGAACCCGGCGCCGCCGAGCGCCGTTGCGACATCCCGGGCCAGGCCCAGCCGCTCCACCACGGCATCGGTGACGAGCAGGGTCCGGCCGGGCCGAAGGCCGAGTTCCTGCGTGCACTCGACGATGCGCCCCGCCGCCCCCGCGCCATACCAGACGCGGCTCGGAGCGCGAAACGGCCTGGGCGTTCCATGCAGCGAATACGCAGCCGGTGTCACGGCGGACATCGCCACCCTCCGGGCGGGCCTGGAGCGTGCGCCGAATTTGACCCCCCGTCAGCCGAGATGATACCATCGGGGCGGCCCTGCGCGCAATTTTATGCGTCCTGCATCCCGACGCCGGGCCGGAGCCTCGTGATGGTCATCGGCGTCGAGCGCGTACCCACCGGTGTCGCCCTGCCTGCCGCGCTGCCCCGGATGGTCCGGGTACACCAGCGCTTTGCGCGTCCGCGCGTCGCCGATGTAGCGGGGGCCGTCCGTGACGCGCTCCGCCGGCTGGACCTCCGCGGACGCCTGGCTGCCCCCGGCGTGGGACGCCCTCGGCCGCGCGTGGCGATCACCGCGGGAAGCCGCGGGATCCGTGACATCGTCCCGGTGTTGCGCCAAGCGGCTGCCGAGGTCCGGGCGGCCGGCGGCGAGCCGCTGCTCATCGGCGCGATGGGGAGCCACGGCGGCGGCACCGAGGAGGGGCAGCGCCGCCTCCTCGCGCACCTGGGCATCACGCCGGAGACCATCGGCGCGCCGCTCTCAGCCTCGATGGAGACGGTCGAGATGGGGCGGACGGCGCGCGGATTCGTCGCGTACTGCGACAAGATCGCCGCGTCGTGCGACGCGATTCTGGTCGTCAACCGGGTCAAGCCGCACACCGGCTTCAGCGACCCGTTCGGGAGTGGGTTGATGAAGATGCTCGGCGTCGGCCTCGGCAAGGCGCCGGGGGCGACACAGATCCATCGGGAGGGCGCTGGCGATCCGATGGCGCGGGCGATCCGGGAGATCGCGGAGCTCGTCCTCTCGACCGGCCGGGTCGTGGGGGGGCTTGCCGTGATCGAGAACGCGTACGACGAGACGGCACGGATCGTCGCGGTGCCGCCCGACCGCATCCCGGACGAGGAGATCGCGCTGTTCGGCGAGGCGCGCGCCCTCATGCCTCGCCTGCCTGTGGAGGCGATGGACCTGCTGATCGTCGACGAGATCGGAAAGAACTACAGCGGCACCGGCATGGACGTGAACGTGATCGGCCGCTGGCGGATCGCCGGCGTACCCGAGCCCGCCGCGCCGCACGCCGAGCGAATCGTGGCGCTCAGGCTGTCGGAGGCGTCGGAGGGCAATGCCCAGGGAATCGGGCTGGCCGACTTCACGACGCGGGCGCTTGTAGACCGGATCGACTTCGCGGCCACCTACTTGAACTGTATCGTGAGCACCTACGTCCAGCGCGCCATGCTTCCGATAGTGCTCGGGACCGAGCGCGATGCGATCCTGGCGGCACTGGGAAGCCTTGGGCTCGCCGATCCGGCCCGCGCCCGGATCGTCCGGATTTCAAGCACGCTCCACCTCGAACACGTCTCGGTCTCAGAGCCCCTCGCCGGGACGGAGATGACAGTCGAGGGAGAACCCGAGGCGCTGCGCTTCGACGGCGCGGGCCGGCTGCGCTGACGGGCCGGACCCATGCGCGGGGGCGGGAGCGTTTCGTCTGCGGCGGAAATAAGGGGATGCGGAAAAGGGGTATAAGGAGGTTTGGGAGTGGTCTATCCCAGCGGGCAGAAGAAGGCAGAGGTCGGAGTGTTCGGCGGGTCGGGGTTTTATTCGCTCCTCGAGGGGGCGCGGGAGCACAGGGTCGAGACGCCGTTCGGCGAGCCGAGCGATACGGTGACCGTGGGTGAGATCGCCGGACGGGCGGTCGCCTTCCTGCCACGGCATGGACGGACGCACCGGCTGCCCCCGCAGCGGATCAACTACCGGGCGAACGTGTGGGCCATGAAATCGCTCGGGGTGGAATGGGTGTTCGGCCCGTGTGCGGCCGGGAGCCTTCAGCCGCATGTTCGGCCCGGCGAGTTTGTGATCTGCGACCAGTTCGTGGACCGCACCTGGGGCCGGGCCGATACGTTCTACGACGGGCCGGTCGTGACCCATGTCTCAGCCGCCGACCCGTACTGCCCGACGCTGCGGCGGCTTGCGGTGGCGGCCGCGCGAGACCTCGGTATTCCCGTCCACGACGGCGGAACCGTGGTCGTGATCCAGGGGCCCCGGTTCAGCACTCGGTCCGAGAGCCGGTGGTTCGGATCGCAGGGATGGGAGGTTATCAACATGACCAACTATCCCGAAGGCATGCTGGCGCGCGAGCTCGAGATGTGTTACGCGAACATCTCGCTGATCACGGACTACGACGTCGGGGTCGCAGGAGACCCGGGCGCGGGGCCGGTCACCCACGAGGCGGTGCTTCGGGTGTTCCAGGAGAACAACGACAAGCTTCGCCGGCTCTTGTTCACGATGATCGAACGCCTGCCGACACCGCGGGCGTGTTCGTGCGCCGACGTGCTGGCGCACGCCCGGATAGAATAGGGGAGGGGAGAAGCGTGGCGTCGATCGGGCGAGACCGGGCGGGACGGGCCGCGGGGATGAGTGTATTTGTCCTGGGAATCCTGCTGCTGCTTGGGGTATTCTATATGGGATATGTAGAGCTGGTCGCGTCGGGAGCGCTCGCCGGTGCCCTGCCCGGGCGCTCGACCGGGGACGTCGCGCTGCTCGTCGCCGCCAAGGCGCTGTTCCTGTTCCTCCTCGGGTTCGTCGCGTCGGCGGTCGCGAACAAGGGGATTGCGCTCTACCAGGCCGCCGGGGACGCTCGGGGACCGGACTGACCCTCATTCGCAGAGGAGGCGTGATGGAACTCCACGTAGAGGTGCGCACGCAGAAAGGCGTTTCGATCGTGGACGTCGCCGGGGAGGTCGATCTGTACACCGCCCCCCGGCTCGAGGAGGCGCTGACGCGCGCCGCGGCGGGCACCCCGCCGCTGATTGTCATCAACCTGACCCAAACGGCGTACTTGGACAGCACCGCCCTCCGCGTCCTCACCGCTGCCCTCAAGCGCACGCGCGAGCGCAACGGGGAGTTCGTGCTCGTCTCCACCCAGCCGAAGATTGCGAAGCTGTTCTCGATCACCGGCCTCGACCAGCTCTTTGCGTTCTGCGCGACCGAGGATGAGGCGCTTCGGAAGGTCCGATCCCATTCCAGCCCGTGAGCCGGCCGGGCGGACTGGGCCACAGCCGGGGCCGGGAGCGTTCCCGTCCGCCTAACACGGCCTCCGGCGCTCCGGCCGGTTCCCCCGCCATAGGGACGCGTTCGTGAGCGGCGTGCGACTCGGGATCCGCGGCAAGATCGCGGCGATTATCCTGATCTGCATGGTCCCCGTGCTGTTCCTGGGGGTGGTGTTCTATGCCGACCGTAACCGGGAGCGGCAGGCCCTCGTGCTCCGGAGCCAGCGGGACACCGCCCAGGCGCTTGCGGCCGACGTCGAAACGTTTATCACCAACGCCGTGCACGCCGAGCGCGCGGCCGGTGCCGCTGTGACCAGCCAGCCGTATCCGGTGATCGGGATCGTCCAGCTGTTTTCGGCGATCCGGGCGAACGACCCCGCGTTCCTGTCGCTCACCCTTGCCCTCCCGGACGGTCGTGTGGAGGTGTCGGATCCTTCCGCTCCCCCGCGGGCGACCGTCGCCGACCGGCCCGCGTTCGCCCGGGTCCTCGCCGGCGCCGATTGGGCGGTCGGGCCGCTCGGCGCCGTTCGCGGCCGTCCCGGGCTCGAGGTCGCGGTCCGGATCGCCGACCGGGGCCGTCTGGCGGCCGTGATGGACGGGATCGTGGACTTGACCCAGCTCCGCACCAGCCTGCCAAGCGCCTTCGCCTCAGACATGGACGGGGTCATCCTGGACGGCGCCGGACGCGTTGTCCTCGATCTCCGCCATCCGGACCGGTCTGCCGGCGTGTTTCGAGATCTCCCGGCCGTCCATACCGCGCTCGCGGGCCGGCCGGCGACGATCACGGGGTTTCGAAACCCGCGCACCGGAACGCGCGAGCTGGGATCGGCCGTCCCGATCCCGGTACTGGGCTGGGTCACAGTCGTGCTCGAGCCCGAGACCTCAGCCCTCGAGCCGGTCCGCACCGCGGCCGCCCAGGAGATGCTGTGGGTCCTTGCCTTCGCCGGCCTCGGGCTGTTCCTCGCCTGGGTGCTCGGCGGCGAGCTCAGCGCGCCGATTCTCTATCTCGCCCGCGGCGCGCGCGCGATCGGCCGCGGAGATCTCGGCCACCGCGTGGCCCTGCGGCGCACGGACGAATTGGGGGAGCTGGGCGGGGCGTTCGACGAGATGAGCGAACGCCTCCAGCGCTCCGTGAGCGAGATGAACGCGCTGCAGGCGGTGAGTGATGCGGCCCTGTCGACGGTCGACCTTCGCGAGCTGCTGCCGATGTTGGTGCGGCAGATCGTGTCGGCGATGCGCGGCGATGGGGGGGCCGTCTGGTTCGCCGATGAGACGACCGGGGACCTGGCAGAGTCGAACGGTGGCGCACCCGGGGATGGCCGGCGGCTTCGGCCGGGTGAGGGTGTAGTCGGGCGTGTTGCGGCCGGCGGGCGCCCGCTCGTTATCTCCGATCAAGACGCGCTCCGGGCCGTGGATCCCGAGCTGCCGGGGCAGGGCGTCCATTCGGTGGTGAGCGTGCCCCTCCGCGCCGGCGGCAGGGTGATCGGCGTCATCCTGGTATTCGCCAGGCGGCGACGGGAGTTCCGGCCTCAGGACGTCCGCCTGCTCGAGACCTTTGCCGACCGAGTCGCCCTTGCCGTGGACAACGCGCGGGCCTTTGAGCGGCAGCAGGAGATCGCGGCGATCGTCCAGGCGGCGCTGCTGCCGCCGCCCAGCGTTCGGCTTCCCGGTCTGGCGATCGCCGGACGGTACCGGTCGAGCCGGGAGGTGGGCGGGGACTTCTACGCGATTCTGCCGCTCACTAGCGGGCACGTCGGGCTCGCGATTGCCGACGTCTCGGGGAAAGGAATCCCCGCCGCCACGCTCTCGGCCCGCACCCGGTACCTCCTCGAGGCGTTTGCCTTGGACGCGCCCTCGCCTGACACCGTCTTGGCGCGGCTCAACGCCGTGCTCGCGCGGGACGGAGGGACCGGGATGTTCGTGAGCCTCTTTTACGCGGTGCTGGACCCGGAGACCGGCACACTCCGGTTCAGCAGCGCCGGCCACCCCTCTCCACTCCTCCTGGCCAGGGACGCTGACGCGGCCGCTCCCTTGGAGGCCCGGGGTCTGCTGCTCGGGGTGGACGCGGATGCCCGCTACTCCATGGCCGAGTCCCGGATCCGGCCGGGCGATCTGCTCGTCCTGTTTACCGACGGCATCACCGAGGCCCGCGATGCCGCCGGCGAACAGTTTGGCGAGCCGCGGCTGCAGGCGCTGCTCGGAACGCTCCGGACCGCCCAGCCGGAGGACATCGCGGATCGTGTCATGGCCGAGGTCAAACAGTGGACCGGAGATCGGCAGATTGATGATCAAGCGTTCGTAGCGATCCGCGTTCTCCCGTGGGGGGCGAACACTCTTTCGGGGTAGATCGGGGCTGACGTGCGTGGGGAACTGACTTGATTTGGATGTTTAGGTCGTGTCCCGGCTGGGTATGAACCTGCGTAGGCGCCCTTTCTTGATCAGGTGCCTTGTGTTGCTCATGGCTGCGGGGCCGCCAGGAAGCGGGGGAGTGCATGGAGCGGAAGCGGCATTCTTCGAGTGTGGTCCAGAACTCAAAGGTCTCTTCGGCAGTCAAGGTTGACGATAGCCGGCCCGGCGGCGCGCTGGACGCCAACATCATTATCGCGAACGCCCCGGACCCGGTGTTCGTCTCCGACCTCGAGGGGAAAATCCTCCAGACCAACGACGCGGTGTCTGAACTCCTCGGCTTCCGGCAAGACGAAGTGATCGAGCAGTCGCTGTCACGGTTCATCTCCGCCGAGGAGACGCGGGAGTTCCTGGCGGTGCTCACTGAGGTCGTCCAGCGGGGCGTGACGCGCAACGTGCGCCTCAACCCCCGGAGCGCGACGGGCGAGGTCATCCCAACGACGCTGAACGCCTCGGCGCTGCGGGACCCCGACGGGAAGGCAATCGGCGTCATCGGCATCCTCCGCGACATGCGGGAGCTCGGAAAGGCCCGGGCCTACGCGGAGACGCTGATCAAGAACGCGCCGGACCCGGTGTTCGTCTCCGACCTCGAAGGAAAGATTCTGCAAGCGAACGACGCGGTGTCCGAACTCCTTGGCTTCCGGCAAGACGAAGTGATCGAGCAGTCGCTGTCACGGTTCATCTCCGCCGAGGAGACGCGGGAGTTCCTGGCGGTGCTCACTGAGGTCGTCCAGCGGGGCGTGACGCGCAACGTGCGCCTCAACCCCCGGAGCGCGACGGGCGAGGTCATCCCAACGACGCTGAACGCCTCGGCGCTGCGGGACCCCGACGGGAAGGCAATCGGCGTCATCGGCATCCTCCGCGACATGCGGGAGCTGGACAAAGCGCGCGCCTACGCGGAGAGCCTGATCAAGAACGCGCCGGACCCGGTGTTCGTCTCCGACCTCGAAGGAAAGATCCTGGAAGCGAACGACGCGGTGTCGGAAGTCCTTGGCTTCCGCCGAGACGAGGTCATCGAGCAGTCGCTCGCCCGGTTCATCTCGGCCGAGGAAACGCGCGAGTTCCTGGTGGCGCTGCGCGAGGTCGTCGAGCGCGGCGTGACGCGCAACATGCGCCTCAACCCCCGGAGCGCGACGGGCGAGGTCATTCCGACGACGCTGAACGCCTCGGCGCTGCGGGACGCGGAGGGAAAGGCGATCGGCGCGATCGGCATCCTCCGCGACATGCGGGAGCTGGACAAAGCGCGCGCCTACGCGGAGAGCCTGATCAAGAACGCGCCGGACCCGGTGTTCGTCTCCGACCTCGAAGGAAAGATCCTGGAAGCGAACGACGCGGTGTCGGAAGTCCTCGGCTTCCGTCGAGACGAGGTCATCGAGCAGTCGCTGTCGCGCTTTATCTCGGCCGAGGAAACGCGCGAGTTCCTGGCGGCGCTGCGCGAGGTCGTCGAGCGCGGCGTGACGCGCAACGTGCGCCTCAACCCCCGGAGCGCCACCGGCGAGGTCGTCCCGATGACGCTGAACGCCTCGGCGCTGCGGGACGCGGAGGGAAAGGCGATCGGCGCGATCGGCATCCTCCGTGACATGCGGGAAATCGACAAAGCGCAGGCGTACGCGGAGAGCCTGACCAAGAACGCGCCGGACCCGGTGTTCGTCTCCGACCTCGAAGGAAAGATCCTCCAGACCAACGACGCGGTCTCCGAACTGCTCGGGTTCCGGCAGGACGAGGTGATCGAACAGTCCCTCGCCCGATTCATCTCACCAGAGGAGACCCGCGAGTTCCTGGCGGCGCTGCGCGAGGTCGTCGAGCGCGGCGTGACGCGGAACGTGCGCCTCAATCCGCGGAGCGCGACGGGCGAGGGCATCCCGACGACGTTGAACGCGTCGGCGCTGCGGGACCCGGACGGGAAGGTCATCGGCGCGATCGGCATCCTCCGCGACATGCGCGCCTACGAGCGGGTCGTGCGCGACCTGGAGAAGTCCAAGCTCGAGCTGCAAGAGAAGATCCTGGAGCTGGAGAAGTTCGAGGAAGTGGTTGTTGGCCGCGAGCTCAAGATGATCGCGCTCGAGAAGGAGCTCGAGGGCCTGCGGCGTGAAGTTGGACGGTTGAAGGCCGACGGGTAGCGCCGCGATGGCCGTTCGCGCCAGTGATGCCGCCGGCTACGTTGATCACGACGCCTCGCAGCCGGGGGTGGATCTCGCCGGCGAGGACGCTCTCGACCAGACGCTGGCGCGCCTCCGCGAGCAGGTTCGGGTCCTCGAAGCGCGCCTCCGCGAGCGCGAGCAGCAGCGCCGGGCGATGGTCCATATCATGGGCGACCTCCATGGCGTGAACCGCCGCCTCGAGGACCAGCGCAAAGCGATGTTGCACATTCTCGTGGACTATGAACAGGACCGCCGCCACCTTGGTGCCCAGACCGAACGCCTCGACAACTCCCGCCGCGCTCTCCTGCACATCCTCCAGGACTCGCACCACTCCAACATCCGCCTGGAGGGCAGCCGCAAGGCCATGATCCACATCATGGGCGATCTGCACGAGACCACCGCGGAGGTCCAGCGCCGCGAGCACGACCTGCGCGACAAGCAAGAGCAGCTGGTCCAGGCCGGCAAGCTCGCGACCCTCGGCGAGCTCACGACCGGTGTCGCCCACGAGCTCAACAATCCCCTCAACAACATCGGGCTCTTCCTCGGCAACGTGATCGATCTGATCGTCCTGGGGAGCCTGGACACCGACCGGATGCTGCGCGACCTGCACAGCGGGATGCAGCAGGTTCGCAAGGCGACCGAGATCATCTCCCACCTGCGGACGTTCGGCCGGGCCGCCCCCGTGAGCCGGGAGCCCATCCCGATGAATGAGGTGATCGAGCGGTCGCTCTCGCTCATGCAGGAGCAGCTCCGGCTGCGCCAGATCACGGTCGAACTGGACCTCAGCCCGGCGCAGCCCATGGTGAACGGCTCGCCGATCCAGCTCGAGCAGGTCTTCATCAATCTGCTGACCAACGCGCGCGACGCCCTCGCGGACTCCAGCCGCAAGGTCGTCCGCATCGTCACGGCCGCGCGGCCGGGGTGGCTCGACGTCACCGTGAGCGATACCGGGCCGGGCATCCCGGCGGGGCTGGAGCAGCGGATCTTTGACCCATTCTTCACGACGAAAGGCGTCGGCAAGGGAACCGGGCTCGGCCTCTCGATCACCTATGGGATCATCAAGGACCACGAAGGGACGATCACGGTCATGAACCTCCCCGGGTGGGGCGCGACGTTTCGGATCCAGTTGCCGCTGTCCACCGGCGGGCCCGAGGCCCCAGGGGCGTCCTGATGGGCCGGGTCTCGATCCTGATCCTGATCGTCGATGACGATCCGGCGCTGCTGGAAGCGCTGCCCGAGACCCTTCGCCTGCGGATGCCGGACGCGGTCGTGGATACGTGCGACTCCGCCGCGGCGGCCCTGGAGCGGATCCTCTCGGTCGACTACGATGCGATCATCACCGACATCAAGATGCCGGGCATGGACGGCCTGGGTCTCCTCGATCAAATCCGGGTCCTCCGCCCCGAGACCCCGACGCTCCTGATTACGGGCCACGGGGAGCACGACCTGGCGATCCAGTCCCTGCGGGCCGGCGCCTACGACTACATTCAGAAGCCGATCGATCGGGAGTACCTCATCCCCACGCTCCATCGGGCCGTGCAGGTGCGCCAGCTCCGGCGGAAGGTCGCAGAGCAGCAGGCCGCCCTCGAGCAGCATGCCCAAGAACTGGAACACCTCGTCCAGAGCCGGACACACGAGCTGCGCGAGACCGCCGACCGGGTCCGCGCGCTTACCGAGGTGGCCACGGCGATCCATGCCGCCCATGACGTCAGCCAGGTCCTCCGGTCGGTCGTGGACGCGGCCTGCCGCCTCTCGGGGGCCGGGCTCGCGATCGCGGGGTTTTTCCGTGGGCCGGCCGAGGACCCGGCGCTCACCGATCCGAGGCTGTGGGAGGTCGCCGGTACCCCGCGGGAAGCCGCGGAGCGAGCCGACATGTCCGGGATCGTCCGGTTGCTCGCGGCTGTCTGCCGGGACGGCGAGGCGGAGCCGATCGCAGACGCGCCGGCGCACGACGGCTGCCGTGAGGCGTTCGGTCCGACGGTGGCGGTCACGTCGTGTCTGATTGTCCCGATCCGCGCTCGCAACGGGCAGGCCTTGGGCGCGATCGCCCTGGGGCACATGGACGAGGCCCGGTTCACGGAGGAGGCGCAGATCCAGATCGAAGCGCTCGCCCGGCAGGCCGCGGTGGCGCTCGAGAACGCGGTCCTCTACGAGCGCGAGCGGGGGATCGCCGAAACTCTGCAGCGCAGCCTCCTGCCCGATCGCCTGCCGGAGATTCCGGGCGTGCGGCTGGCCGCGCGCTACCTGCCGGGCAGCAGCGAGGCCGTCGGCGGCGACTGGTATGACGTGTTCACGCTCCCCACGGGGCACGTGGCGTTGGTGATGGGAGACGTCGCCGGCCGCGGTGTCTGGGCCGCTGCGGTGATGGGGCAACTTCGGAACGCGCTGCGCGCCTACGCCCTGGAAGGCAACCCGCCCGCGCTGATCGCAGAACGGCTCAACCGCCTCATCGACCGCGGCGCGATGGCCACGCTGTTGTATCTCGTGTTCGATCCCGCGACGTGGACGGTCCGCTACGTCAATCTGGGCCACCTCCCCGCGGTCGTGGTCAGCCCGGAGGGCTCCGCGTCGTTCCTGATGGGCGGGTCGCCGCCGCTCGGCACGATGCTCGGGTTCTCGTACCGCGAGGAGAACGCGGCCCTCCGTCCCGACTCGACGATCGTCCTCTACACGGACGGTCTCGTCGAGGTGCGGGGCGAGATGATCGACGACGGGATCGCCCGCGTCGAACGGGCGGTCGCCGGCTCCGCCGACACCGACCTGGAGAGCGTGCTTGACCGGCTCCTGACCGAGGTGCTCGGCGGCAAAGCGGGCGGAGACGACGTCGCGCTCCTCGCGCTCCGGGCGGTCTCGCTCGATCCCGGCCGGCTGGCCGTCCGGCTGCCCGCCGTGCCCTCGTCGCTGGTGCAGCTCCGCCACGTGCTGCGCCGCTGGCTCGCGGTCGTCGGGGTCGGCGAGGACGTCGCCTATGAGATCATCACCGCGTGCAATGAGGCGTGCGCGAACGCCGTCGAGCACGCGTACGGCCCCGCGGATGAGACGTTCGAGTTCGAGGCGATGGTGCGGGGAGACGAGCTGACCGTGACCGTGCGCGACGCCGGCCGATGGCGCGACCCCCGCGACCGGCGGGGGCACGGCATGCGGCTGATGCAGGCGCTCATGGACACGGTCGACGTGGCGTCGGGCGGCGAGGGGACGAGAGTGCAGATGCAGCGGCGCCTCATTCGGGAGGTTCGGGTATGATCCCAGGGATCGGGGTCCGGTTGCAGGATCACCAGGGCATGCCGGTCGTCTCCTTGACGGGCGAGATCGACATCTCGAACGCGACCGAGCTGCGGAACAGGATTCTGGCCCACATGACCAACATCATGCCCGGACTGATCCTGGACCTGTCAGGCGTCACGTATCTCGACAGCCGCGGCGTCCAGCTCATCCTCGAGCTCGCCGAGCGGATGAAGATGCGGAGCCTGTGGTTCCGGGTCGTGATGCCGGAGCAGTCGGTCGTGCGGCGAATTCTGCTGCTGACGCACGTGGATGAGATCGTGCCGCTCGATCCGACCGTCGAGGACGCCGGGAGACGGGTCTCGGGCCGCGGAGACGGCGTCGCCGGGATGACCTGAGCGGCGTCGGGTTCGTGCCGGACGCGTTGACGGCTCTGACGGGCCTATGCTATACTGCGACCACCTAAGTAGAAGCCATCCGCTTCTCACCTTGTGGCGCTCCCGCAGTCGGGGAGGTGGCGGCCGACAGGGTTGACGCAGAGAAGATGTATGCGGAGGGGATGGCATCGCCATCCTCTCTAATTGTTTGGGAGCCAAAAGGGGGCTGAGTATCCATCGAGCGTGAAACGCGGATCAACAACCGCATCCGGGCGCGTGAGATCCGGCTGATCGGCGACAACGGCGAGCAGCTCGGTGTCCTGCCGACAGGGGACGCGCTCTCAAAGGCGCTGGAAGCCGGGCTGGACCTCGTCGAGGTGGCACCGACCGCGAACCCTCCGGTGTGCCGGATCATGGACTTTGGCAAGTACAAGTATGAACAGGCGAAGCGGGAGCGGGTCGCGCACAAGAAGTCGAAGACGTCCGAACTGAAGGGCATGCGGTTGGGCCCGAAAATCGGCGAGCACGACCTGCAGGTCAAGATCCGCACGGTGAGCGGGTTCCTGAAGGATGGAGACAAGGTCCGGGTCTCGATGTGGTTCCGGGGCCGGGAGATGGCGCACCCTCAAGTCGGCGAGCAGATCCTGCGCCGGATGGCGCAGCAGCTCGCGGACGTGGCGGCGGTCGAGCGTCCCCCTCTCATGGAGGGCCGAAACATGATCATGATCCTGGCTCCAAAGAAGACCTGAAGCGGGAGGGAGTTGCGTGCCGAAGCTCAAGACCCACCAGGGGACGGCGAAACGAATTCGAGTGACCGCGCGGGGGAAGCTCATGCGGGGGCGCCAGTTGAGCGGACACCTGATGGTGCACAAGGGCCCAACGCGCAAGCGGTCGCTGCGCCAGCAGCGTGAGCTCGAGCCTGCGGACCGCGAGCGGATCGGGCGGTTGCTTCCATACCGGTAGGCTTCCCCGGAGAGGCGCCCGCGGTGCGGGCCCGGGGACAGCAGGAGGAGGATCCCAATGGCACGCGTGAAGCGAGGACTCGTGGCCCGGCGCCGGCACCGAAAGGTGCTTCGGCTGGCCAAGGGCTACTGGGGGAAAAAGAGCCGCTGGTTCAAATTGGCGAATCAGACGGTCGTGCGGGCGCTGGCGCAGGCGTACGCGCACCGGCGCGCCCGGAAGCGCGACTTCCGGCGCTTGTGGATCGCGCGCATCAACGCCGCGGCCCGCGTGCACGGAACGTCGTACAGCCGGCTCATCTGTGGCCTCCGCCGGGCGGGGATCCAGGTGAACCGCAAGGTCCTCGCCGATCTCGCGGTACGGGATGACCACGCGTTCGAGGCCCTGGTCAAGCGCGCGCAGGTGGACGAGTAACGGGCCGATCGTGCGGACGCGATCACAGGCCCTCTCCGCGCGGGGAGGGCCTGTGACTTCCGCGCGGCCTATGAGGTCTATGATCCGATGACCCGCGGCGCCATCACGAGCCGGAGCAACCCGCTCGTCCGTGAGCTTCGCGCGCTGCTCCGGAGCCCGAGTCGCGCCTCTCGGCGATGTGTCGTTGAGGGATGGCGGCTCCTCGAGGCGGCCGCGGACGCCGCGGTGCCGCTGCATCTTGCAGTGCTGACCCCGGAGGCGGCCGGCGACCCCCGGCGGGTCTCCCTCCGCGACCGGCTGCGATCGGCCGGCGTGCGCGAAGTGCTCGTCGCGCCGCAGGTCCTCGCGGCGCTCACCCAGGTCGAATCCCCCCAAGGCGTGCTGGCGATCGCCGCCCGTCCGGTCCCCGCGCCGGAGGCGGTTCTGCGTGATCCGCGCGCGCTGCTCGTGCTGCTCGACGGGGTGCAGGATCCCGGCAACGTCGGCACGATTCTCCGGACCGCCGCGGCCGCAGGCGCGACGGCGGCGGTGACGATCGGGCCGGCGGCGGATCCGTTGGGGCCGAAGGCGCTGCGGGCGTCCGCAGGGGCGGCGTTCCGGCTGCCGCTCCGGCATTTCCGCGCCGCCCCCGAGGCGGCGGCGGCCCTCGAGGCGGCGGGGGTGCGCGTGCTCGTCGCGGATCCCCGCGGCGAGCGTGCCGCCGCCCGGGTATCGTTCGTCCGCCCGATCGCGCTCGTGTTCGGGAGCGAGGGGGCGGGGCCGGCTCCGGTCTGGGAGCGGCCGGGCGTCGAGCGCGTGCGCGTGCCGATCGCCGGGCCGGTCGAGTCCCTCAACGTCGCCGCCGCCGCGGCGATCCTTCTGTACCGCGCCGCGGGCCTCGACGCATAGGGGTCACGCGTGTGCTATACTAGGGCCGGTCAAGCGACGCCACACGCGGCGGTTCGTGCCCTTCGGCGCCTCCCAACGGCGCGGCACTGGAGGGGAGGAGGGTGGCGCGGTGGAGATTCCGTGGACGCCGGAGTTCTTCTGGCGGATGTTTGAGACCACCGGTTCGATCTCAGCGTACCTGATCTACAGACAACTGACGGGGTTTCACCGGCACTGGATCGTCCCGATCTTGAACTGACCTTCAGCACGAAAGCGCGATGACGGAGAGGGTGCGCGGGATCGCGGCGCATAGGGAAGGCCGGCCGTCGACTGAAAGCCGGCCCGCGTCCCGCGCCGCGCACGTTCACTCCGGAGCGCGCCGCTGATCCGCCGGCCGCCGGCCGGCGCGTAGGCGGCGAGGGCATCCCGCCCGTATCCGGGACGTCTCGAGCGCCCCGCCTGCGCCTCGCGCGGGTGGGGAAGAAGGGTGGCACCGCGGAAGCCGCGCTTCCGTCCCTTGGACGGAAGTTTTTTTATTGGGAGACCGCATGATGCTGGACAGGCTGCAGGAAATCGAACGGCAGGCCATGCAGGACTGCGCGGCGGCGAAGACGCCGGACGCGCTCGAGCAGGTGCGCGTCCAGTATCTGGGCCGCCACGGCGTCGTGACCCAGGCGTTCCGCGACCTGAGCGCCGCGCCGCCCGGGGACCGCCCGCGGCTGGGCCAGCTCCTGAACGGCCTGAAGGCGACAGTCGAAGCCGCCGTCGACGCCCGCGCCGACGCGCTGGCCCGGACCACCCGCCGGGCCCGCCTGGACGCGGAGCGCCTCGACGTCACCCTGCCCGGACGGCCGCTCGCCTGGGGGCGGACCCATGTCCTCTCGCGGACGATGCAGGAGTTCGCGGAGATCTTTCTCGGGATGGGCTTTGACATCGTCGAGGGTCCGGACATCGAGCACGACCATGACAACTTCGAGCGTCTCAACATTCCCCGGTATCATCCGGCGCGGGACGCCCAGGACTCGTTCTACCTCGAGGGCGACTGGCTGCTCAGAACCCACACGACGGTGGTGGACGTGCACGTCATGGACGGCCGGCGTCCGCCGATGCGGGCGCTGGCCTACGGCCGCTGCTACCGCCGCGACCCGGTGGACGCGAGCCACTCGCCGATGTTTCACCAGGCCGATGGCTTCATGGTGGACGAGGGCGTGCGCTTCTCCGATCTCAAGGGCGTGCTGCTCCAGTTCGCGCGCGAGTACTTCGGCGCCGGCACGCGCGTCCGGTTCGCGCCGGACTACTTCCCGTTCACCGAGCCGAGCGCCGGGATGGCGATTTCCTGTCTGATCTGCGGCGGCCGCGGGTGTCCGGCGTGCAAACGGTCCGGGTGGTTGGAGATTCTTGGATGCGGGATGTTCCACCCGCGGGTGCTCGAGATGGCCGGCATCGACCCGGAGCGATACACGGCGTTCGCCTTCGGCATCGGCATCGAGCGCCCGGCGATGCTCAAGCACCGGATCGACGACATCCGGCTGTTCCTCGAGAACGACCTCCGGTTTCTCCGGCAGGTGTAGGAGCGCTGATGCGCGTCTCGCTCGAGTGGCTCCGAGAGTACGTGGACGTCGACGTCCCTGTCGAGGAGCTCGTCGAGCGTCTCCCGGGTATCGGTCTCGGGGTCGAGGCGATCGAGCGAAGCGGCGAGGATACGGTCCTGGACCTCGAGGTCACCTCGAACCGGCCCGACTGGATGAGCCTCATCGGCGTCGCCCGGGAGGTCGCGCTCCTCCTCGGCCGGCCCCTCCGCGGGCCACGCGACGACGATCCGTTCGCCGATCCGGCTCGGCGCGGGCGGGGGCGAGGACGGC
>Ga0207416_1000260_pt1 | contig 95900 bp, 94 predicted proteins | sample PaiPotPPM11metaG_FD_184107 | JGI IMG/M metagenome (GOLD analysis project Ga0207416, IMG submission 184107) | Iron sulfur acid spring bacterial and archeal communities from Banff, Canada, to study Microbial Dark Matter (Phase II) - Paint Pots PPM... ... | reverse complement strand
AACCGCCATCATGGAATACCTGGAAAACCACAATGCAGACCCCAAGCCATTCATCTGGACAAAGTCGGCCGGCCAAATCCTCGAAAAGGTCGCGCGGGCGAAACAAGCGTTAGAGTCACAACACTAGACCGACGCGCCCCCGGCCTTCGGCCGGCGCAGATGCTCGTCGAGCCGCGGCATGATCTCGACGAAATTGCACGGCCCGAAGCGATAATCGAGCTGGTGTACCAGGATTTCGTCCCAGGCGTCCTTGCAGGCGCCGGGCGAGCCCGGCAGGCAGAAGATATAGGTCGAGCCGGCGACGCCGGCCGTGGCGCGCGATTGAATGGCCGAGGTCCCGATCTTCGGGAAACTCACCACCAAAAACAGCGCCGAGAAGCCGTCCATTTTCTTCTCGAACAGCGGCTCGACCGCCTCCGGCGTCACATCACGGCCGGTAAAGCCGGTGCCGCCGGTGGTGATGACGACGTCGATCATCGGATCGGCGATCCAGTTCTTTACCCGGCCGCGAATGGCGTCGATGTCGTCGGGCACCAGGCTGCGCTCGGCGACAAAGTGACCGGCCGAGACGATGCGCTGCACCAAGAGCGCGCCCGACTTGTCGTCCTTGAGCGTGCGCGTGTCGGAGACCGTCAGCACCGCAATCTTGAGCGGCACGAAATTCTTGGTCTCATCAATCCCAGGCATGGATACACCTTTACGCTACACCACGGGTCCGCCCCCCCCGCGCTCCCGCTTGCCGGGGAATAACCGGACTATACTACGCTAAAACCTGCAGCTACAGTGAATCCGCCTTCAGCGTATTGCAAGAATTGACGTCGCCGGAATTGAAGCCGTTGGTGAACCAGCGCTTGCGTTGCGCCGAGGTGCCGTGGGTGAAGGAATCCGGCACTGCATAACCCTGCGCCTGCTTCTGCAAGCGGTCGTCGCCGATCGCTGACGCGGTCTGCAAAGCCTGATCAATATCGCCCGCTTCGAGGAAATTGTGCTTCTGCTGGGCGTGGTTTGCCCACACGCCGGCAAGACAATCCGCCTGCAGTTCGACGCGCACCTGGAGAGCATTGACGTCGGCCTGGCTCGAAGCCGCCTGCTGCATCTGGGTCACGCGCGGCAAGATGCCGAGCTCATCCTGCACGTGATGGCCGACCTCGTGCGCGATCACATAGGCTTCCGAGAACTTGCAGGCTTTGTCGTCCGAGCAGGCGCCGAACTTGCTCTGCATGTCGCGAAAGAACGAGGTGTCGAGATAAACTTGCTGGTCGCGGGGACAATAGAACGGGCCCATAGACGATCGCGCCAGACCGCAACCACCTTGGATCGCGCCTGAAAACAGCACCAGCTTCGGCGCGTGGTACGTGCGGCCGCTCGCCTGGAACATTTCGGTCCAGCGGTCTTCGGTATCGCCGAGCACGGCGGCGACAAAGTCCTTCGTTTGCTGATCCTGCGGGCTGCTCGCCACCGGTCCCTGGCTGGTTTGCTGCGAGGGCGCGCCACCGCCGGAGAGAATCTGCGCGCCGTTGATCAGTACGCTCGGGTCGATGCCGAGCGCCCAGCCGATCAGTCCGAGAATCAGAACCGTACCGATGCCGAGACCGCCGGCGCCGCCAGGCATGTTGAAGCCGCCGCCGCCGGAATCCGCGCGCTCGTCCTCGACATTGCTGCTGCGGCGGAAATCATCCCAACGCATGTGCCCTTCTCCTCTTCCACTTCCGGCGTGCAAAGCCGGCTTCAAAGTCTTTGCGGCAGCGTCATTTCCAGTGTGAAATCACGAGCCGCATGTAAGCAATTAACCAAGTGTTTCCCGGCATTTATTGCCTAGTTAAAGATATTTCGCAGTTAGGCGATTTTTTACCTTGGCGCGGCATAGTCCCGTTCGTCGGTTGTAGGTCCCGCGTCGCCGGCTCGCGTCGCCTGAGTCAGAGTTCTGAGTCATGGTTGTGTCGCGTCGCGGGGCGTCCGCAAGGACGCCCCGCGTGAGTATTGAGTCTCGAGAGGCGCATGTCGAGGCGCAGCGTTCGGCGCGTATTGTCGTCGGCGATTGCGTTGCCGAGATGACGAAGCTCCCGGCCGCGTCCGTGGATCTCGTTTTCGCCGATCCGCCGTACAATTTGCAGCTCCAAGGCGATCTCAAGCGTCCCGACGATTCTCGCGTCGATGCCGTCGACGATGACTGGGACAAATTCTCGAGCTTCTCCGCTTATGATGATTTCACGCGCGCCTGGCTCATCGCTTGCCGAAGAGTGATGAAGCCGAGCGCCACGCTGTGGGTCATCGGCTCGTATCACAACATTTTCCGCGTCGGCACGATACTCCAGGATCTCGGATTCTGGATCCTCAACGACATCGTGTGGCGGAAATCTAACCCGATGCCGAATTTTCGCGGCCGCCGCTTCACCAATGCGCACGAAACCCTGATTTGGGCCGCGCGCGACGCCGCCAAGCACAATTATACGTTCAATTATGAAGCGCTCAAGGCGGGTAACGACGACGTCCAGATGCGCTCCGATTGGTTCATTCCACTGTGTACCGGCGAGGAACGTCTCAAAGGCAGCGACGGCAAGAAGCTGCATCCGACGCAAAAGCCGGAAGGCCTTTTGGCGCGCGTCATTCTTTCGGCCTCGCGGCCCGACGATCTCGTGCTCGATCCATTCTCCGGCACCGGCACGACGGGCGCGGTGGCGCACCGCCTGCGCCGGCGCTTCATCGGCATCGAGCGCAGCTCGGACTATGCCGCCGCGGCGCGCGAGCGGATCGCAGCCGTCGAGCCGATGGCCGAGCCGGCGCTGGCCTCTTTCATGACCGCCCGCGAAGCACCGCGCGTGCCGTTCGCAGCCCTGATCGAGCGCGGCCTGGTTTCGCCGGGTATCAAGCTCGTTGACGCCAAGCGGCGGCACAAGGCGCTGGTGCGTGCCGACGGCGCGGTCTCGCTCGGCGAAACTGTCGGCTCGATCCACCGCATCGGCGCCCTGGCGCAAGGGCTGGAGGCCTGCAACGGCTGGACCTTCTGGCACATCGAAACGCCGAAGGGCTTGACCGTTATCGATACGCTCCGCGCCCAGGTGCGCGCGGAGATGGGCGTGGGCTGATTCGCAGCGTTCTATTTCGCCGCGACCACCATGATCTCGACTTTGTAATCCGGCGTAGCGAGCTTGGCCTCGACGGTGGCGCGCGCCGGCGTGTGGCCGGGCGACACCCAGGCGTCCCACACCGCGTTCATTTCGGCGAAATTCGCCATGTCGGTGATCCAGATATTGGCGGACAACAATTTGCTCTTGTCGGTTCCGGCCTTAGCGAGAAAGCCGTCGATCTGCGACAGGATGCTTTTCGTTTGCTCGGTGACGCTCTTGCCTTTGGGCGTGTCAGCGACGATGCCGGCAAGATAGACCGTGTCGCCGTGGACCACGGCCTTGCTCATGCGCGGGCCGGCTTCGTGACGTTCGATTTTCATGGATTTCCTTTCCCGGTTTTCAACTTCGCATATTAACGTATTCGATCCGGCGGCAGCGCGTGCGCGATGACTTTGCGCATGAGGCTCGGCAAGGCTTCACCGCCAAGGTCTGAAATCTCAACCCACCGCGTACCCTTCGGCGCCACCGTTCGCGCCGGAACGTCCGACACATAGACAATGAGTTCAAGCGGGAAGTGCGTGAAGACGTGGCGCACGACGCCCAAAGTCTTTCGCCATGCGACCGGCTTTCGCATTGCGGCAAAGCGCGGCGCGCCGTTCTCCGCGGTGCTTGCGTCAAAGTCCTTCGACCATTCCGTGGTCGGCACTTCCGTCATGCCGCCGAGAAGGCCCTTTGGCGGCCGGGTCCGCACCAGCACAAAGCCATCCGATCTTCGCGCGACGAAAGCTGAGCCGCGGCGCAAATCGCCTTCGCGTTTTGGCGTGCGGCGCGGATAGGTTTCGGCGTCGCCGCGCGCCTGCGCGGCGCAGCTCTCGTTCCAGGCGCACAAAATGCAGGCCGGAGTCTTGGGCGTGCAGATGGTCGCGCCGAGATCCATCATGGCTTGCGCGAAATCGCCGGCGCGTTGCGGCGGCGTCAGAGCGCGGGCGAGCTTGGCGATTTCCGGCTTGGCGGCGGGCAGCGGCGTTTCGAGCGCATGGAGCCGCGCGATAACGCGCTCGATATTGCCGTCGACCGGGCTGGTGCTCTCATCAAAGGCGATCGCTGAGATGGCGGCAGCCGTGTAGGGACCGATGCCGGGAAGCTCGCGCAGCAAGGCTTCGGTCGCCGGAATTTTCCCGCTGTGCCGCTCGACCACGGCGCGCGCGCAGGCATGCAGGTTGCGGGCGCGGGCGTAGTAGCCGAGCCCGGCCCAGGCCTTAAGCACCTCGTCGAGTGGAGCCGCGGCGAGCGCGGGCAGATCGGGCCAGCGTTTCAGAAACTTCGCGTAATAGGGCGCGACGGCTTTCACCGTCGTCTGTTGCAGCATGATTTCGGACAGCCAGACGCGGTAAGGATCGGCCCGCCGTCCCGGCGGCGCCCGCCACGGCAATACCCGGCGATGCCGGTCGTACCAGGTGAGCAATTTGGCGACCAAGTCGGTGGGTTGCGGTGACGAAATCGCCGCGCGGCCCTTCGCGCGCTGTTTCCCGCTCCTCTTCGCTGCTAGCGTGCTTCCCGCCATTCACACCACCTTGCGTACCACCTTGGCCGAGGGATGACAGAGCCCCGCATCATGAACAAGCCCGCACGCCCATTCGCAAAACCGTTGCGTGAGGTCGCCGGCAAGATCGTCGGCGAGAGTTTTCGTCGGCAGGGCTTTGCCACGGCCGAATTGGTGACGCGCTGGCACGAAATCGCCGGCGCCGAGGTCGCCGCCTATAGCGAGCCGATGAAAATCCAATGGCAGCGGACCGCCGCCGGTGACGATCCCGAGCCCGGCACATTGGTTCTCCGCGTCGAGGGGCCGGCCGCGATCGAGATTCAGCACTTCGCCAATTTGATCTGCGAGCGCGTCAACCAGTTCCTCGGCTGGCGCGCCGTGGGGCGGCTGGCGCTACGCCAAGCGCCGCTCCGGCGCGGTGAGCCGAGGAAGACCCATGCCGCCGATCCGACCGCCGCGGCCCGCATCGCCGAGAGCTTGTCGGATATCGGCGACGACGACCTCAAGGACGCGCTGGCGCGGCTCGGGGCGGCGATCAAGCGAGTGTGACCCCCGTGCCAAAGGCCTAACGCATTTGAGGCCAAAGCACTTGGCCTATTGGCGTGCTAATGCCACATTCTCGCTGCAAGAATTCCGTCCTCAAATCAGGAGCTGACCGTGTCGCCCACCCGTCGCCAACTGCTTTCGGCCACCGCGATTTTCACCCTTGCTGCGGCCGGTTTTGCGTCTTCGCTGATCAGCCCAGCGATGATCAGCCAAGCCATGATCAGCCCAGCCATGGCCGACGACGCGCCGCCCTCGCCCGCCGATTTGGCCGATGCCGGCCCCGACGGCGATTTCATGATCGGCTCCGACAAGGCGCCAGTGACGATCATCGAATATGCCTCGATGACCTGCCCCCATTGCGCGCATTTCTCGGCGGAGACGTTCCCTGAATTGCAGAAGCGCTACATCGACACCGGCAAGGTTCGCTTCACGTTGCGCAGCTTCCCGCTCGACGCGCTCGCCGCCGCCGGCTTCATGCTGGCGCGTTGCGCCGGCAAGGACAAATACATGCCGATAGTGGAGACCCTGTTCGCCAAGCAGGCCGATTGGGTGGTCAAGGAACCGCTGCCGCCGCTCAAGGAAATCGCCAAGCAGTTCGGCTTTACCGAAGACAGTTTCAACCAATGCCTGGCGAATCAGAAGGTGCTCGACAGCATCCAAGCGGTGCGCGATCACGCCGTCGACAAGCTCGGCGTGAACTCGACACCCACCTTCTTCATCAACGGCAAGAAATTCATCGGCGATCTCTCGATGGACCAGATGTCCAAGGAGATCGACCCCTATCTCAAGGAAGGATAAGGGTTTTTCGCGCCGGCTCTGACGGCGCGAGCCGCCTCTTGATGGCCGCGGCTGCGGCCCGGCGACGGAATGTCTGGATAATTCGGCGCCCGCGGTTGCGCTCGGAGTCCTGACGATTAATCTCCGCGCCGATGCGGCACCTAACTCGCCGCGCCGAACGGCAAAAAGGCTTTCGGCGTGAGATTTTCATGACCCCCTTCGCCGCCGCAGCAAGGGCAATGGACCCGCCAATAATATGAAGCTGACGCGGCTGCGCCTGATCGGATTCAAATCCTTCGTCGAACCGACCGACTTTGAGATCGAACCCGGCCTGACCGGCGTCGTCGGTCCGAACGGCTGCGGCAAATCCAACCTTGTCGAGGCCGTGCGCTGGGTGATGGGCGAGACCTCCTACAAGGCGATGCGCGCCGGCGAGATGGACGACGTCATCTTCTCCGGCAATGCCGGCCGTCCGGCGCGCAACCATGCCGAAGTCTCGGTCTCGATCGACAACGGCGACCGCCGCGCGCCCGCGACCTTCAACGAATTCGATTCGTTGGAAGTGTCGCGCCGCATCATGCGCGAACATGGCTCGACCTTCCGCGTCAACGGCAAGGAAGTGCGCGCGCGCGACGTCTCCATGCTGTTCGCCGACGCCTCGACCGGCTCGCGTTCGCCGGCTTTGGTGCATCAAGGCCGCATCGGCGAGATCATCCAGGCGCGCCCCGAGGCGCGTCGGCGCGTGCTGGAAGAAGCCGCCGGCATAGCCGGACTGCATGCGCGCCGCCACGAAGCGGAATTGCGGCTCAAGGCCGCCGAGGCAAACTTGGCGCGCGCCGAAGACGTCATTGGCCAGCTCGCCGCGCAAATGGCGGGCCTCAAGACGCAAGCGCGGCAAGCGGTGCGCTATCGCAACATTTCCGGTCAGGTGCGCCGCAGTGAAGCGCTGCTCTTCCATCTGCGCTGGATCGGCGCCGGAACCGAAGTTATCGAGACGGAGCGTTTGAAGGACGAAGCCGTTCGTGTCGTCGCGGGGCGGACCAGCGAGCAGTTGCAAGCCTCGACGCGTCAGGCCGAAGTGTCTGCCGTCCTGCCCGGCTTCCGCGAAGCCGAGGCCAAGGCGGCCGCCGCCCTGCAGCGCCTTCTGATTGCGCGCGAAACGCTCGAACGCGAGGAAGCGCGCGCCAAGGAGCGCATCGGCGAACTCGATCGCCGCATCGCGCAATATGCGTCCGACCTTGGGCGCGAGCGGGCGCTCGCCGCGGATGCCGAGGCGGCGCTGGCCCGGCTGGATGCCGAGGAAACAGCGCTCAAGGCGGCAGCACAGGAAAATGACGCTCGGCTTGCCGGCGTCAACCGGCGCGTGGCTGCGGCGAATTCCGCGCTGTCGCTGTCGGAGAAGAGCTTTTCCGAATTGACCGGCGCGCTCGCCGACCTGATGGCGCGGCGCAATCAGCTTCAGGCCGCTTTGGCCGAGCACGAGCAGCGCGCGGCGCGGCTCGAGGCTGAGCTTGTGAATATCGACGCCGGGCTTGCCGCAACGGATGCCGGCGCGCCCGATCTTGCGGCACTGGCGACGGCGCTTGCGAGCGCGCAGTCCACGCTCGCCGAAGCGGAACAAGCCGCGCACGCCGCCGAGGCCGCGCATAAGCAGGCACGCGAAGTGATCGACGCCGCACGCGCGCCGCTCGCTTTAGCCGAGCGCGGCGTGCAGCGGCTCGAGACCGAGGCCAAGACCATCGGCAAGCTTCTTGCCGTCGAAAGCAAAAATCTCTGGCCGCCGGTGATGGACGCGCTCACGGTGAGCGAGGGCTACGAGAAAGCGTTGGGCGCGGCACTTGGCGACGATCTCGACGCGCCAGTCGATCAAACCGCGCCGATGCGCTGGGCCGGTGTCACGACCGATGCCTCCGATCCAAGCCTGCCGGAAGGCGTGACGGCGCTGTCGCAATACGTGAAGGCGCCGGCCGAACTGGCGCGCCGCCTCGCCCAGATCGGCGTCGTCGAACGGGCCGAAGGGTCGCGTCTTGCCGGCACGCTCGAGCCCGGCCAGCGCCTCGTTTCGCACGAGGGCGATTTGTGGCGCTGGGACGGCTTTGTCGTCGCGGCCCACGCGCCCACCGGCGCGGCACGGCGGCTCGCCGAACGCGGCCGGCTCCAATCGATCGAAGGCGAACTCGCCGCCGCGCGCAGCGATGTCGACACCAAGCGCCGCACTGTCGAAGCGGCGGAAGCTGCGGTTGCCGCCGCCGCATCCACCGAGACTGACGCGCGCGCGCGCGCGCGCGAGGCGCAGCGTCTGACCGACGTCGCGCGCGAAGAACACGCCGCCGCCGAACGCGAGATCAGCCGCAACGCCGCGCGCATCTCGGCGCTGCAAGAAGCGCAGCAGCGCACCGTCGCCTCCCGCGACGAGACCCGCTCCGCGCGCGGCGAAGCGGAAGCGACCTTTGCTGCGCTGGCGCCTGCCGCCGAGATCGAAGAGAAGCTTGCCGCGATCAACGAGGTGATTGCCGCCGAGCGCAATATCTGTGCAGAGGTGCGGGTCGAGGCGCAGGCGATCACGCGCGAGGTCGAACTCGCCAATGCGCGCCTTCAGGCCATCGTCGCCGAGCGGCAGGCGTGGAATGAGCGCAAGGATGACGCCACGGCGCAAATCGACATCATCGGACAGCGCAACAACGAGGCGTTGAACGAACGCGCCGAGCTCGAGAACGCGCCGCAGAAATTCGAGAATCAACGTCAGGCATTGATCGGCGAGATCGAGACCGCGACGGGCCAACGCCGCGCCGCAGCGGACCGGCTGGCCGAAGCCGAGGCCGAGCTTGCCGAAGCGGATAAGGCAGCGCGCATTGCGCTCGAAGCCGTCGGCGAAGCGCGTGCCGAATCGGCGCGCAGCGAGGAACGCTACGACGCCGCCAAGCGCCGCGTCGCCGATATCGAGCACGAAATCCGCGAAGTGCTCGCGGTCGAGCCCGCCACCGCGGCCGAGGTCGCCGAACTCAAGCCGGACGGGCCGCAGCCCTCGATCGCCGAGGTCGAGGCCAAGATCGAGCGCATCAAGCAGGAGCGCGAGCGGCTCGGCTCGGTGAACTTGCTCGCCGAGCAGGAACTGCAAGAAGTCGAGACCCAGCACACCACGCTGACCGCCGAACGCGACGATCTGATCGAAGCGATCCGGCGGCTGCGTCAGGGCATTCACAGCCTCAATCACGAAGCGCGCGAGCGCCTACTCACCTCGTTTCAGACCGTCAATGAGAACTTCAAGAAGCTGTTCGCCGAACTGTTCGGCGGCGGCACCGCCGAATTGCAGCTCATCGAGAGCGAAGACCCGCTTGAAGCCGGCCTCGAAATCATGGCGAAGCCGCCCGGCAAGAAGCCGGCCACGCTGTCGCTTCTTTCTGGCGGCGAGCAGGCGCTCACCGCGCTGGCGCTGATCTTTGCCGTGTTCTTGACCAACCCGGCGCCGATTTGCGTGCTCGACGAAGTCGACGCGCCGCTCGACGACTACAATGTCGAGCGCTTCTGCGACCTGCTCGATGAGATGGCGCGCTCCACCGAAACGCGTTTCATCATCATCACGCACAATCCGATCACCATGGCGCGCATGAAACGCCTCTACGGCGTCACCATGGCCGAGCGCGGCGTCTCGCAGCTAGTCTCGGTGGATCTCGAAGGCGCGGTGAAGCTGCGCGAAGCAGTTTAAGACGCGCTCATAAACGCCGTCGATGGCCAGCTAACGCGCGGGCCATAGCTTGCGCGCGTGGGCGATCAGCGCGTCGCTCACAGCGGTCGGCTGCTCGACGATCACGGCGTGGGCTGAATTTGGAATGACCACGACGGTGACGCGGTCGCCGAGCGCCGTCTTGTATTGTTCGGCATCTTCGACACGGGCGAGCGGATCATGGTCCGGCTGGATGTAGAGCACCGGCGCGCTGCCGGCGGCGTAGTCCAGCGTGCGCGGCGTGAGATCGCCGGCAATGCGCTGCGCGGCCAGCACGTCCGGGTGCCAGCCCTTGAGCCAGACGCGGGCGTCGTTGCCGGGGGCAAAGAATACAAATTGCATCGCTTTGATGCGTTCGTCGTCCGGCGCGTTGAGGTCTGCGCTCAGGCGGATCGCGGCGCGCACCTCCGGCGGGCTTGGATTTCGTCCGACATTGGCGGCGACAAGGCCAACGGCGCAAACGACATCCGGACGAATGGTCGCCAGCGTCCGTGCGACGCGGTTGCCGAAGGCGTGCCCGACGACGAAGGCCGGACCGCTTCGCTCGTTCTCGATGACGGCAGCGATATCGGCCGCGAGGTCTTCAAGCTTCACGCCCTCCCAGGGTCCGGTGCTCTTACCGATGCCGCGCGGCTGCGGCCGCAGCACGCGATAGTCCGCGCCGGCGAGCCGTTCCGCGATGGCGTCGAAATCGTTTGCGCCGCGGCCGAGCGACGGCAGCAGCACGATCGCCGGACCGTTGCCCTGCGCCAGAACTTGCAGGCGCACGTCGCCGCGCGTCACCATGATGTCCGTGAGCGGCGCGGCAAGCGCGGACATGGTTGGGCACGTCCCTTCGGGCTACGCGCGGACCAAAATCAAATAATAGGCTTGCCGCGGACGTCGATTGCCCTGTCGATCTTGATCAATGCGCCGATGCCGGTGTCGGCGCCGACATGGGTCTGCTCGCGCGGCAACAGCTTGGCAAAAATAGCCTGATGCACGGGCCCGCTCTCGTGCAGTTCGACACTGCCGAAGAAGCGTAAAAAGCCACTCTCCAGCACGCCGTCGCGCTGCGCCTTGAAGTTGGCGTACATGACGCACACGCGCTTGTCGTGCGACAGGTTCTCCAGCGCCGTGCGCTTGGAGCGCTCCCAATAGGCGAGATGGGCGTCGTCGAACACGATCATGCTGCCCTTGGGCGAGATGTTGGGCCCCGCCGGCCCGTAGGTGGCAACGAGGCAGGGATAGCCATCGTCCCAGGCATTGCGGATCAGGGTCTTGATGGTGTCGGAAAGCGGCATGGGGGATGACCTGTGATTTGCGGGAGTGTCATCCTATCACGGCTATCGAGATGCGCTATCGAGCCCCGAAGAACACGGCCGCCGAGATCGTCGATAGGCTCAACACAGAAATGAATGCGGCGCTGGCCGATGCCGATATGAAGACGCGGCTGAACAACCTGGGCGCGGTCCCGATGCCAGTGACGCCTGCGGAGTTCGCGACGTTTCTCGCCGCCGATACCGAGAAATGGCGCAAGCTGATCCGCGCGGCGAACATCAAGCCGGAGTAGGCATGATCAGGCCGGGCTTTTGAACGTGACGAAAGGATAAGGCGACCCGCTCCGCTCCGGGAGTGAAGCGGTCTCTTTCTTTTCCGCCAGATTGCGCCATCGGCGAGCGGCCTCGGCAAAGCCGTTCCTGATCGCAAGGTCGCGACAAGCCAAAGCCTTTCGGGCGCATTCGGCCGCTTTGCGCCGGTACTCCTCCGATCCGCTTTGGGTTCGAATTCCGGTCACTTGAGACACTCGCATTGAGACACTCGCATAACGAAAACTCCTGACCCAGAGTTAAACGAAGCCCGTTCGCCATAGTTCCCGAGATGACGCCGCCGTGATCTGGGAGAGGCGGCCAATATTTCGAAGTATTTTTGTTCGATTTGTCGCGATCCCGGTTCGCCTAGTCATTGCCGAGCTTGAACAGCCGCCGCGCATTGGTGCGGCCGATCTTGATCCGGTCGTTCTCGCTGATCGGGCAGGCGTCGAACCACTGCGCGGCATGATCGATATTCTCGAACGGCCAGTCGGTCGAGAACATGACGCGATCGCTGCCGATCTCGGACACGGCGTTGAGAAGCGCCGGCGTGTGGAAGTTGCCCGACGTCGTGACATAGAAATTGGCGCTGAAATATTCGCGCATCCGCTTCTTTGCCGGATAATTGTGCCGGTTCGGTATCCAGGCATTGGCATTGTCGACACGCCATAGCGCGAACGGAAGGTTCTCGCCCATATGGCCGAGAATGATTTGCAGGCGCGGGTGCGCATCGAACAGGCCTGAGCCCATGAGGCGAAGCGCATGCACCGCCGTTTCCTGGCCGAATGCCCAGACCGGTCCCATGAGCCAGGGATGACCGTCATAGATTTTGGCGTCGCGCGGCAGCGGATTGCGCGGATGCAGGTAGAACGGCACGTCGAGCCGCTCGGCAGTCGCCCAGAACGGCCGGAATTGCGGCAAGTCGTAATAGACCGACGTCTCGGCATCGCCGACCTGCGAGAAGCCGTTGACCAGTGCGCCACGAAAGCCGAGCTCCTTCACGCAGCGTTCGAGCTCGCGCGCCGCGCCATCCGGATCCTGCATCGCCAGCGCCGCAAGACCTTGGAAGCGATCCGGCCGCTTGGCGATCTGCTCGGCGAGATAGTCGTTGGACTTGCATGCGATCTCACTGGCGCGCGTCTTGTCGAAAATGGCCTGCGCCGCGGGCGCGTTCAGCGACAACAGCATCATCTCGACGCCCTGCGCGTCCATCTCGCGCAGCCGCCGGTCCTGAATGTCCATCACGCGGTTCTTCACTTCCTCCCAGACCCGGTCCGGGAAGTAGCCGCGTGAATCCTGCAATGTTTCCGGAATGGCGAAATGCTCTTCGAGCGCAATTTTACCCTGCATGGTGTCTCCCCTGCCTGCCGCGGCCCGCTGCGGACCGCAAGCGGATTAATCTTAACACGGCCCGTAACGGCGCAATGTCTTTGAGTCCCTGCCCGACGCGAGCCCCTGGCATGCTTCTGGCGACGTAGCCGCGTGAGCTCTCGCGCTGTCCCATTTCGGGGCGCGCGCATTCGCCATACGGCAACAGCGAAGCGGCCGCGCCGATGAACGTACAACCCAGTTACACTCTGGCGTCGCCCGCGCCGACGGGCCGGCTGCTGCGCGGCTGGGCGCAGCTTTCGCGCGGCACGTTTTCCATCGCGATCTTCCTCATCGACGTCGCCGTTATCGTCGCGATGTCGTTCATCACCGGGGTTCTGTACTACCTCGCCGTGTATGGCGATGTCGGCATCATTTCCTCCTATGTCCAGATCGGTGTTCTGGCGGCGAGCATTTTTGCCGTCTCCAACGTGTTCCGCGGCGAATACCGGCTGCCGAATTTCTTCGCCTTCAAGCCGCACGGCCGCCGCACCATCCAATTGTGGAACGTCACGCTGATCTGCCTGCTCATGCTCGGCTTCATGGCGCAGACCACGGTGAACTATTCGCGCGGCTGGATCGTGGTGTTTTATGTCGCGACACTTACGGCGCTGATCGTGCTGCGTTTCGCCATCGTGCGCATCACTGCGCTGGCGCGCGCCGCGGGGCTTATCTCAGCGCAGCGGATCTGCTTGATCGGGACCGGCGCGCATATCGGCGCCTTCGTGCAGCACTACGAGCCGTGGACGCTCGGGCTCAATATCGTCGGCTGCCGCTTCCTCACCCCGGTGGTGTTGACCGCATCCGCCGAAGGTCGGCGCGCGGTGCTCGACCGCGATCTCGCCGAAGCGGTCGCCAGCATCCGGGCGCTCGAACCCGATGCGATCTACTTGCTGTTGCCGTGGTCGGCGACCGAGATCATCCAGCGCTGCGCCGAGACCTTCCTGGCGCTGCCGGTCGAGATTCATCTCGGACCCGAGCAGATTCTGCATAAATTCGACGAAGTGGAACTGGCCAAAGTAGGTCCGCTGGCGAGCCTGCAACTGACGCGGCTGCCGCTGTCGCGCGCCGAGGTGGTGCAGAAGCGCCTGTTCGATCTGGTCTGCGCCGCGTTCGGACTGATCGCGCTGACGCCGCTCTTCATCCTCGTCGCCGTTCTCATCAAGCTCGACAGCCCGGGGCCGATTTTCTTCGTGCAGCGCCGCTACGGCTTCAATCAGCAGCCGTTTCGCATCATCAAATTCCGTACTATGCGCGCGCACAACGGTGGCGCCCTCATCGCGCAGGCGACGCGCGACGATCCGCGGCTGACCAGAATCGGAGGCTGGCTGCGACGCTGGAACATCGATGAGATCCCGCAGCTCTTCAACGTGCTTACCGGCGACATGTCGCTGGTCGGGCCGCGCCCGCACGCGCTGTCGCACGATCACGAATTCGAGCGCCGCATCTCGCTTTATGCGCGGCGGCACAACGTCAAGCCGGGCATTACCGGCTGGGCGCAGATCAACGGCTTTCGCGGCGAAATCAACAACGAAGAAAAGCTCAGCAAACGCGTCGAGCACGACCTGTACTACATCGACAACTGGTCGCTCTGGCTCGACTTGAAAATCATCGCGCGCACGGTGCTTTCGCCCGCGGCGTACCGCAACGCTTATTGACCGGGTTGATTAGCCGACAAGCGTGGCGATAGCGTAAGCCGCGCCTGCCGTAAGAAGCGCGGTCGACAGCCACAGTAGGCCGATGAGCAGCCACAATGGCCGCGGCTTGGTGACAGCCGGCGTCTGCGGCTTGGTCCAGGATTCAAGCGCCGGTTCCGCCCGCCGCAGCGCCGCGGTGGCGCTCTCGATATCGGCGATGTCGCGGGCGAGTTGGTCGCGCTCGAACTGCGCCAGCGCGCCGCCGGCATTGTCGCGCACCAGCGCGCGCCGCGCCGATTCAAGATCGCGCGGCTCGATCAAAATAGCATCGTCGGGACGATTTGACGGCCGGGCGCCGAGGTTTTGCTCGGACATTCATGCACCTGTTTGTTACGGACGATTCTTAACCGATGCCGTCTGGCCACGCGATGTTGATCGAGGGCTAACCTTAACGCGCCCCGTTAACGCTCCTATCTAATGGAACGCTGCGCCAGCGCCGTCCGTTTGAACCTTCAACGGCTCGCCGACGTCATATATTGCCGCTATTACGGTGATACCGTTAGGCCAAGCCGAGACGACCGTTAAAGGAGCTGCCCAATGTCTTCCACTTTGATCGTCCTTGCCGTGATCGTTGTCGTGATCGTGGGGGCGATCTCCGTTTACAACGGCCTCGTTTCGATGCGGCAGCGCGTCAATCAGGCCTTCGCCGACGTGGACGTGCAGCTCAAGCAGCGGCATGACCTCGTCCCCAATCTGGTCGAGACGGTAAAGGGCTACGCCGCGCACGAAAGCGGCACACTCGATGAGGTGGTCAAGGCGCGCAATGCGGCAGTGACCGCGCAAGGCCCGGCGCAGCAGGCGGCGGCCGAGAACATGCTCTCCGGCGCGCTGCGGCAACTTTTCGCACTCTCGGAAGCCTATCCGGACCTCAAAGCCAGCGCCAATTTCCAGCAATTGCAGGCGCAGCTCACCGACCTCGAGAACAAGATCGCCGCCGCGCGCCGCTTCTTCAACAATGCGGTACAGGAATACAATTCAGGCATCCAGCGCTTCCCCGCAGCTTTGTTTGCGGGCTCGTTCGGCTTTGCGCCGAAGGATTTTTTCGACCTCGGCGATCAGCGCGCGAGCGTCAGCGAAGCGCCGTCGGTGAAGTTCTAAGGTTTGCCATTCCGGGGGCCGAGCAACGCGAGGAACCCGAATCCATAACCACCGCCGTAGCAAGCATGAGCACAATCGTCGGGAACCTTACCTTTCGTGATTATGGATTCCGGGTTCGCGGCTTTCAGCCGCGCCCCGGAATGACGTGCTAGCGATGGCCGCTTATGGTCTCTATACGCATATCCAGTCGAACCGGCGGCGCTCGATAGCGCTGCTCGCCGGCCTGTTCTTCCTCGTCTATGTGCTGGTCTATGCCGGCGCGCTGGTCGCAGTCGGGTTATCATTCAACGCCGACCTGCCGACGCTGATGCAGATCGCCTGGATCGATCTCCTCAAAGCGACGCCGTTTGCGACCGTCGGCACGCTCATTTGGATCGTTGTCGCCTATTACTTTCACCAGAACATGATCGACGCGATCACCGGCGGGCGCGAAGTGGCGCGCACCGACGAGCCGCGGCTCTACAACATTCTGGAAAACCTGTGCATCTCGCGCGGCATCACCACGCCGAAGCTCAAGCTAATCGATTCCGACGCGCTCAATGCCTTCGCCACCGGCATGAACGACAAGCAGTATTCGATAACGGTGACGACCGGCCTGCTCGGCCGGCTCGACGACGCGGAGATCGAATCCGTGCTCGGCCACGAGCTCACGCATATCCGCAACGGCGACGTCCGCATGATGGTCATCGCCGTCGTCATCGCCGGCGTCGTTTCCTTCTTCGTCGAGCTTATATTCCGGCTGTGGTTCTATAACGGCTTCAGCTTTCGCAGCTCGCGCGGCGACGATCGCCGGGGCGGCGGCGCGGGCGCGGCGATCCTGATTGCCGTCGGCCTTCTGGTGGTCGCTTATATTCTGTCATTCGTCATTCGGCTCGCGCTGTCGCGCTCGCGCGAATTTCTCGCCGATGCGGGATCGGTGGAGTTGACTAAAAATCCCGATGCCATGATCTCGGCGCTGCGCAAGATCGAGGGCCGCGGCGAATTACCGGGCGCGACATCTTCGGTGATGGAAATGTGCATCGACAATCCTCGCGAGGGTTTTGGCGAATTGTTCGATACGCATCCGAGCGTCGAGAACCGCGTCGCGGCGCTGGTCAAATTCGCCGACGGCCACGATCCCGGCCCGATCGCGCTGCCGCCGCCAAGCGACGAGCAATCCGATCAAGACGCGCAATCGCAAGACGCGGCTCCAGGTCCATGGAGCTCAACCGAGATCGGCGACACACCCGGCAATGCCCCTATCCCCGAACTGTCTCCCGCCGGGACACCGCAAAGCACCCCTGCTGCTGGCCGGTGGTCGCAGCCTTCCACGGGACCAAGCCCGGCGCCTGCGTCTGAGCCATCGGGCCCGTTGGGTCCGTGGGGGCCGCACCGCAACAATTGATGGCGCGCCGCCGCAATTAACCATAACAAGTTACAAACAGGCTTCGGACGGCGTTCGGCGGTGCGCAACACCCGATGAGGCTTCCAAACCTTGCCGCGGGTGTGTAGAAGCGAAATAGGTGGATGGAGGACGCGACCCGCTCGACTTGGCGGCAGTCTTCTTGTGAGATTGCGAAGCCGGTCGGAATCGGTCCAACGACGTTACGGCGTCAGTGAGGGTTCGATCATGGCTAAGCCAGCATTGATTTTAGTCGGCGCGGATAAAGGCGGCGTGGGAAAGACCACAGTCGCCCGCACGCTGCTCGATTACTTTTCGGCACATCATGTGCCGACGCGCGCGTTCGATTCCGAATCGCCCCGGGGTACCTTGAAGCGCTTTCACGGCGACGCGGCCGACATCGTCGACGCCACCTCCGTCTCCGACCAGATGCGGATCATCGATACGCTCTCGACCACCGACTCGACCGTGACGGTCGTCGACGTGCGCGCGGGGCTGCTGTCGCCGACGCTGCGCTCGCTGCGCGATATCGGCTTCCTCGACGCGGTGAAGAAGGGGCAGATCACCTTCGTCGTATTTCACATTCTCGGCTCCTCGATCGCATCGTTGAACGAGATCGAGGAAACCGCGCCGTTCGTCACCGACGCCAAATATTTCCTGGTCAAGAACTTCATCAACAACACCAGCTTTTTCGAATGGGACCAGGCCACGCACGCTTCTTATTTCAAGAAGCTGAAGGACGCGGTGGCGATCACCATTCCGAAGCTCAATGAAATGGCCTACGAGCAGGTGGAACTCGCCTCGGTTCCGTTCCTCACTTTCGTCGCCAACAAGAACCCGAAGGGCGAAGCGGCCAATTACTCGTTCGTGCTGCGCGGCTATGTGCGGCACTGGCTCGGCAATGTCTGGGCCGAGTATGACCGGGTCAAGCTGTTGGACATTTTCGACGCCTCCGCCAATGTTCAGGCGACGCGCCCGCAAGCCGCCGCTGGTGGCGGTGGCGCCAACCGGCCATAAAAAACGGCCGAAAATGCCGGCACGGATATCCACAGGCCGCGCCGGGCTGTGGACAAGTGCGGGCTCCAGCAATTCACTAGAGCCGTTCGTCATTTCGTCATAACCTGAAGTCCGCCTGAATCGGATTGGACCAATAGCGGGGATGGCGCAGAACACACCGCTCTACATCATCGCTTCGCAGCACCCGCGTGTCGGCAAGACGCTGGTCGCGCGGCTTTTGATCGAATATTTCCGCCTCAGCGGCCGTCCGATTGTCGGCTACGATCTTGATCCTCGCGAACCCGCCCTCGCCGCTCATTTCCCTAGCTTCGTCTGGCCGGTCGATATCGCCGACATCCGTGGCCAAATGGCGCTGTTCGATAGGCTGGTCGCCGATGATTGGCGAACCACGGTGCTCGATATCGGCTATGGCCTGTTCGACCAATTCTTCACGGTGATGCCGGAGATCGGCTTTGAGCAGGAGGCGGCGCGGCGGGGAATAGTGCCGATCGTTCTGTTCATCACCGATTCGGCGCCGACAACCGTGCGCCGCTATGCCGAGCTGCGGCAGCGACTGCCGCGGACCATATTCGTGCCGGTGCACAACGAAGCCACCGCCTTCATGTTCATCTCGAACGATTTTCCACCGACGCGGCCGGAATGCGGCGTTATCCGCATACCGCGGCTGTCGCCGATCGTGCGCGGCGTCATCGACCGGCCCGGTTTCTCGTTCGGCGCCTATCTCGGCAAGCGGCCCGGCGGGCCGACTGAGGTCCATACCTGGATCGACACCATCTTTTCGGAATTTCGCGAGCTGGAATTGCGGCTCTTGATCGGCGAGCTCGAATCCTCGCTCCGCGGCTACGCCAGGCAATCGGCCGTCCCGGCGCGATAGTTCGGATCCGCCGTCGTCGTCATTTGCGAGGAGCCAACGGATTCGGCCCGAAGCGGCCGGCCCGATGACGGGCTCCGCGACGAAACAATCCAGCTCCTTTGCGCCGAATTGGATTGCTCCGCTCGCAACGACGAGACTCAGTGCCCTTCGAAAGCAATGAGGGTGCGTACCGGCACGCCGAGCTTTTTGATTTTGTCAGCGCCGCCGAGATCCGGCAGATCGATGATGAAGCAGGCGGCGACGACATTGGCGCCGACTCGCTGGAGGAGCTTCACCGCTGCCTCCGCGGTGCCGCCGGTGGCGATCAGGTCGTCGACCAGGATCACACGTTCGCCCTTCGCCAGGGCATCCTCGTGCATTTCCATTTCGTCGATACCGTATTCCAGCGAATAGCCGATGCTGACGCGTTTGAACGGCAGCTTGCCCTTCTTGCGGATCGGCACGAAGCCACACGAGATTTGATGCGCCAGCGCGCCGCCGAGGATGAAGCCGCGCGCTTCGATGCCCGCCACTTTGTCGATCTTGCCGCCGGCCCACGGCTGCACCAGTTCGTCGACGGCGCGGCGGAAGGCGCGTGCGTTGCCCAAAAGCGTCGTGATATCGCGGAACATGATGCCCGGCTTCGGATAGTCCGGGATAGTGCGGATCGCAGCCTTTAGGTCATTTTCCAGCGCCTCACTGGTCATTTTCTAAAAGCCCCATATTCCTCAAGAATTTTCCTCGGCACGGCACGCCCGTGTCGCGCAGAAATGCACGGAAGATCGTAAGCGCGGCCCACTGTGGCGAACCGTGGCGATCAAAGCAACCAAAGCGCCGCGACGCGAAGACGTAAGGGGAGAGAGCTTGACCCCACCCCCACCCCGCCATATATTTCCACAATATCTGGGGGCTTTCGCGAGATCAATGTTATGGCAGTCATACCGATTCGAGACGACACAATCTGGGCGAAACATATTGAGGGCGGCAAAGTCCTCAAGGACCGCATTCTCTCGCTCGCCCCCGGCGAGGTCATCGAACTCGAAGTCGGTGGCATCGTCGGCGGTTGGGAAAAAACCCGCGTCGGCAAGGACGGCCGGCCGCAGCAATCGCTCAAGCCGATCGGGAACATGAAAACAGTCTGGAAGAGGTTGCAGTCACGGCGCGGCGAAGTTATCGAAATTCGCGAGGTGCGGACGGCCGACGCTTATTTGACATCGCTGAGCAGCACACTGTCAGAATGGGACTCTCCGGAAGACGAAGAGGCATTTCGTGATCTGTGAGTTCGGTGACGTGGTCGTCGTGCCTTTTCCATTCGTCGACCTCGCAGCAGAAAAACGCAGACCCTCCCTTATTCTTTCTCGCAGAACGTTCAATAGCTCACACGGTCATTCGATCTGCGCAATGATTACTAGTGCTGCGCGTTCAAGGTGGCCGAGCGACGTTTCAATCGAAGCTCTACATCCCGCCGGCCTCAGTCGGCCGTGCGTGGTACGATTGAAGTTGTTTACGCTTCCGAACAATCTCATCCTGAGGCGCGCCGGCAATCTTGCCTCTCACGACCGCGACAAGATTATTTCGGCCGCTGGCACAATTCTGACGTGAGATCAGCGCGGCATTAGGTCGACGCCCGGGGCTTTTCCAGCTCCGGATCGTGCAGGACATCGTGCCACAGCTTCTTCTTGGTCATGTAGAGCAGACCGGTGAAGACGATGAGGAAAATCATCACCTGGAAGCCGAGGCGATGGCGCGCATTGAGCGTCGGCTCCGCCGCCCACATCAGGAAGGCGGAGACGTCGCGGCCGTATTGATCCACGGTGGCCGGAGTGCCGTCGGTATATTCAACCTGGCCGTCGGTGAGCGGCTTCGGCATGCCGATGGCGTGTCCCGGGAAATATTTGTTGTACTGGCCGCCCGGCGGCAGCGCGAAGCCCGCGGGCGCATCCGCGTAGCCGGTGAGAATGGCGTGGATATAGTCGGGGCCGCCCTCCTGATACATCTTGAACGCGTCGAAGATGAAATAGGGGAAGCCGGCCTCGTAGCCACGCGCCTTGGCGAGCACCGACATATCCGGCGGCAGCTTGCCGCCGAGCGCCGCGCGGGCCGCCTGGTCGTTGGCAAACGGCGGCGGGAAGTAATCGGAAATCTGCCCGGGCCGCTGGAACATCTGCCCCTGATCGTTGGGGCCGGCGGTCACCTGGAACGTCGCCGCGACCGCGCTGGCCTGCGCTTCGGTAAAGCCCGGCCCGCCCGGCTCGGCGAGGTTGCGGAACGACAACAGCTTGATGCTGTGGCAGTTCGAACAGACCTCGCGATAGATCTTGAAGCCGCGCTGAAGCTGCGCCGGGTCGTAGGTGCCGAACGGCCCGTGGAACGACCAGGTCTGCCGCGGCGGGGCCTCGGCGTCCTGCGCGGACGCCGACCAAGCGCCGAGAACCGAAAGCGCGGCGGCGACCGCGAGCGCGAAGATGCTGCGATGAATTTTTGGAATGTTGCGATTGAGCATGATTGGCCGGGCCTCCCCTCAAGCGCCCGACGGCGGCGCCGACGCTCCGACCGGAACGCCTTCGCGTAACACCGATTCAGAGATCGAATTCGGCAGTGGTTTCGTCGTTTCGACCAATCCCAGGATCGGCAGGATGATCCAGATGAAGGCGAAATAATAGACGGTGAGAATCCGCGCCGCGATCACGTAGCCGCCTGACGGCTCCTGCGAGCCCAGATAGCCAAGCCCGATGACGGCGGCGAAGAAAATGAACAAACACTGCCGGAACGCCGGCCGGTAATTCGCCGAGCGCACGCGCGAGGTATCGAGCCAGGGCAGGAAGACGAGCGACGCGATCGCAAGGCCAAGCGCGCACACGCCGATGAGCTTGTTCGGGATCGCACGCAGGATCGCGTAGAATGGCAGGTAATACCATTCAGGCACGATATGCGTGGGGGTCTGGCCGGGATTCGCCGGGATGTAATTGTCGGTCGCGAGCAGATAGTTCGGGAGGTAGAAGACGACCCAGGCGAACACGAGGCAGAACAAGCCGATGAAAAAAGCGTCCTTGATCGTCGCGTAAGGCGTGAACGCCACCGTGTCCTTCTCGGTCTTGGGATCGACGCCGGTCGGGTTGTTCTGGCCGACAACATGCAGCGCCCAGATGTGCAGCACGACCACGCCGACAATGACGAACGGCAACAGATAGTGCAGCGAGTAGAAGCGATTGAGCGTCGGATTGCCGACCGCATAGCCGCCCCACAGCCAGGAGACGATCGGATCGCCGACGCCGGGGATCGCCGAGAACAGATTGGTGATGACGGTCGCCGCCCAGAAGCTCATCTGGCCCCACGGCAGCACGTAGCCCACGAAGCCGGTGACGATCATGAGCAGAAACAGGATGACGCCGAGGATCCACAACACCTCGCGCGGCTCCTTGTAGGAGCCGTAATACATGCCGCGCGCCATGTGGACGTAAACCGCGAGGAAAAAGAACGAGGCGCCGCTGGCGTGCACGTAGCGCAACAGCCAGCCGTAATTGACGTCGCGCATGATGCCTTCGACGGAGTTGAAGGCGAAGTCGACATGCGGCGTGTAATGCATCGCCAGCACGATGCCGGTGATGATCTGCACGCCCAGCATGAACGTGAGAATGCCGCCGAACGTCCACCAATAGTTCAAATTGCGCGGCGTCGGATAAGCGATGAACGAAGAATAGACGAGACTCGCGATTGGCAGCCGCCGCTCCAACCATTGCATGAATGGGCTCTGCGGCTGGTAGGTCGAGTGTCCGCTCATAGTCGAACCTTATGCCTGACTGGTTTCGCCGATCCGGATTTTACTGGCGGATATGAATTGATAGGGCGGCAACGGCAGATTGAGCGGCGCCGGCCCTTGGCGGATCTGCCCGGACGAATCGTACTGCGAACCGTGGCACGGACAGAACCAGCCGTCGAAGTTACCCTGATGCGGCAACGGAATACAGCCAAGATGCGTACAGATGCCGATCACAACCAGCCATTGCTCGTGGCCGGCTTGAACGCGCGCCGAATCGGGCTGCGGATCGCGCAGCGTCTGCCAATCCACGTCCTGGGCGAGCTTCACGTCGTTTCGCGTGCGATTGAAAATGAAGATCGGCTTCGAACGCCAGAATACCTGGATAATCTGGCCGGATTGGATCGGCGACAGATCGACTTCGACCGGAGCGCCGGCGGCGATGGTGGACGCATCGGGGTTCATTTGCCCGATCAGCGGCGTGAGCGCGGCTGCCGCGCCTACGGCGCCGACGGTCGCGGTCGCAATGTAGAGGAAGTCGCGGCGCGTCGGTTCCGCCGATGAGATCGCTGTCACTTTCTTCCACCCTCGTCCGTCTTGCGGTTACCCCACCCCGCTCTGCGCTTCGCCCACGGTTTGGCCTCGTGTCGCGGCAGAAGGGTTGTACGCATCCGGCCTGGGGAAGGTCAGAAGCGATGCATTCCGGAAGGGTTTTATTGGCACCCTTGCCGGGAGAGTGCAAGGGTAGCCTCGATGACACCCACAATGCAGCATGAGCGCCCTTGCACAGGTCCGATCCGCGGAACTCGAATCACCTGGCAGCCACTTGGCAACGCCTAAATATGCCCCTCCGCATCGCCCTGTATCAGCCTGATATCCCGCAAAATACCGGGACCGTTTTGCGCTTGTGCGCCTGCCTTGGCATCGAAGCGCACATTATCGAGCCGGCCGGGTTTCCCACCTCCGATCGCGCCTTCCGCCGCGCCGGGATGGACTATCTCGACGCTGTCGACATCGTGCGGCACGCCTCGTGGCGGGAATTCGAGGCTTGGCGGCGACGCGAGCACTATCGCCTCGTGCTGTTCACGACACGGGCGACAATGTCCTATCTGGATTACAGCTTCGCGACGGACGACATTCTGCTATTCGGCCGTGAATCCGCCGGCGTGCCGGACGAGGTCCATGACGCAGCCGATGCCCGCCTCGTCATCCCGCTGCGGCCCGGCCTGCGCTCGCTCAATGTCGCGATCACGGCCGCCATGGTGGCGGGTGAAGCGCTGCGGCAGAACGGCGGCATGCCTGCGAGCGGACCGGAGCGGTAAACGCAATCAGAATTGTTGGACACCCTCGCGGCTAACGGTGAAGCGTCCTAAGTTTCGACGACGCCGGGGCGGCCGCTCTCGACAGCATAAGTCTTCAACGTCGAAATGTCCGCCTTCGGATCGTGCGCATCGGAGACGACCCGCATGCGCACCTGCATTTGCGCGGGCTTGAGGTCGGCAACGACATAGCCGCGCCGCCGGCTTTCGAAGAAATGGACGTGAGGATTGTCCGGCAGCGTTTTGGCGAGGAGCTCGTAAGGCGGCCCGTAGGACGCAATCGAGGTGCCGACAAATTCGGTTGCCACGATCGGTGAGGACTGGTCGGTGAAATCGAGCTTCAGGTCATTGGCGAAAAACGAGTGGATGTCGCCCGACGCGACAACGGGATTGGAAACCTTGCTGTCGTGGATGTGCTGCAACAGACGCGCGCGGTTTGCCGGATAGCCGTCCCAATCGTCGGTCCAGAACTCGTCGACGCCATCTTGCTTCTCGGTGAGCTGCGCCATCAGCACGTCTTGGGCGACCATGTTCCATTTCGCCTTGCTGTGCGCGAGGCCGGTATAGAGCCACGCCTCCTGATCGAAACCCATCATGGTCCGCCCGGCGTCGAGCCGCTCCGGACAGCCGCCGTTGGATTCCAGATGTCCGCCGCCCTTGTCCGGCGGGCCGTAACAGGCTTCGCGCGAGCGGTATTGCCGGCCGTCGATCACCGAGATTTCGATGAGATCGCCGAACGTGAAACGATCGTAGACCCGCATCAGCGGGCCGTTCGGGTGCGACATGATCGGCCGCACCGGCATGTGCTCGTAGAACGCCTGATAGGCTGCCGCGCGGCGGATCAGAAATTGCGCCGGATCGTCAAAGAACTCGGAATATTGGTCGGCGTAATCGTTCTGCACTTCGTGATCGTCCCAGGTGACGATCGACGGCACCTGCGCGTGCAAGCGCTGCAAATCCGCGTCGAGCCGGTATTGCGCATAACGGTTGCGATAGGTCGGCAGCGTCGAGGCTTCGATGCCGTCCGAATGGCGGCGCACGGTCGGCCGGTTCTGTTCGATGCCCTCGTAAATGTAATCGCCGAGGAAAAGGACGAATTCCGGATTTTCGTCGGTGAGGTGGCGATAGGCGGAAAAATAACCGTGCTCGTAATTGGCGCAGGACACGTATCCGAAGCGCAAGTGGTCGAGCGCCGTGCCCGGCGCCGGCAGCGTGCTGGCGCGGCCGACAGAGCTCGTCGCGTCGCCGCTCAGGAAACGGTACCAATAGGGCCGGCCGGGCTCGAGACCCGAGACATCGAGATGCACCGAATAGCCAAATTTCTGTTCGGCCATGGCAGCGCCGCGGCGAACGACGTTTTTCATGGCGTCGTCGGTCGCAATCTCATAGCGCACGCTTACGTCGCCGCCGCTCATGCCGCCCGGGGTCTCCGGATTGGTCGAGAGCGGCTCGGGCGCAAGCCGCGTCCACAACACGAACCCGTCCGGGCGCGGCGCGCCGGAGGCGACACCCAGGCTGAACGGGTTGCCCGCGCGCCCGATCTGCGCGGCGGCGTGGCGGAGCAAGGCGGGCGCTGAAATCAGAGCAAGACCGGCACTCGCCGCGCCGGTAACGAAGCCGCGGCGGCTAAAGCTATGGCGAATGATTTGGCGCGGCATGATGACTCTCGGCACGGGGTTGCGGTCGACCGGTATATTCGCGCGTTATTATGACATTCTCGCGCCATGGCAATGTAACAATGGCAACGTAACAGCTAGACTGCCGACGCATCATGAATAGTGGCACGCTCGAAGAACGCAAAGCGCGGGCGAAGACCTGGTTCGAATCTTTGCGTGACCGCATTACCGCGGCTTTGGAGACGCTGGAGGATGCGCTGCCCGCGGGCGCGATGCTTGCCGAGCGCCCGGCCGGTCGCTTCGTGCGCACACCCTGGAGCCGCACCGATCACACCGGCCTGCCTGGCGGCGGCGGCGTCATAGCGATGATGACAGGCCGCGTGTTCGAAAAGGTCGGCGTTCACGTCTCGACGGTGTTCGGCGAATTCGCGCCGGAATTCCGCAAGGAGATTCCGGGCGCCGCCGACGATCCGCGCTTTTTCGCCACCGGCATCTCATTGATTGCCCACCTGCATAGTCCGCACGTGCCCGCCGTGCACATGAACACACGCTATGTCGTCACGTCCAAATCCTGGTTTGGAGGCGGCGCCGATCTGACGCCGGTGCTCGACCGCCGGCGCCGCCAGGACGATCCCGACACCATCGCGTTTCACGCCGCGCTGAAAGCCGCCTGCGCTGCCCATGCCGGCGTCGCGAGCTATGACAAATACAAAAAATGGTGCGACGAATATTTCTTGCTCAAGCATCGCGGTGAGATGCGCGGCATCGGCGGCATCTTTTACGACTATCTCGATAGCGGCGACTTCAATGCCGACTTCGCCTTCACGCAGGACGTCGGGGGGGCCTTCTTGGCCGTCTATCCCGAACTGGTGCGGAAGAATTTTGCCAAGCCTTGGAGCGAAGCCGAGCGCGAAGAGCAACTCGTGCGCCGCGGCCGTTATGTCGAATTCAATCTGCTCTACGACCGCGGCACGATTTTCGGCCTGCGCACCGGCGGCAATGTCGAGTCGATTCTGTCCTCGATGCCGCCGGTGGTGAAGTGGCCGTAGGCGCCTGATGCATATGCGGGATGAGTGACACGCGCGGAATCAGCCGTTGACTTGACGACGCCCAGTTACGAGAACTGTCCCCCGACGAAAAGTGCAAAGCTTGGGAGCGTAGGCATGGACCTGGGAATTGCCGGCCGCAAGGCGATCGTCTGCGCCTCGAGCCAGGGGCTCGGCTATGCCTGCGCCAGAGCGCTGGCCGAAGCGGGCTGCGAGGTCGTGATCAACGGCCGCGACCCGGAAAAGCTTGCCGCCAAGGCTGCCGAACTGCACCAGGCGACCGGGGCCAAAATCATCTCGGTCGCGGCCGACGTCGCCTCGCCCGAAGGGCAGAAAGCGCTGTTCGCCGCCTGCCCCGAGCCGGATATTCTGGTCAACAATAACGGCGGGCCGCCGCCGCGCGATTTCCGCGAACTCGACCGGCAAAAGCTGCTCGACGGCGTCATCGCCAACATGGTCGTCGCGGTTGAGCTTGTTCAGAAAGCGATCGATCCGATGATCGCCAGGAAATTCGGCCGCATCGTCAATATCACCTCCGGATCGGTGCGGATGCCACTCGCGGGGCTTGATCTCTCCTCCGGCGCGCGGGCGGGCCTGACGGCCTTCCTCGCCGGCGTCGCCCGGTCGGTCGCGGCCTCCAACGTCACCATCAATTTCATTCTGCCCGGGGTCTTCGCCACCGACCGCTTGCGCACCTACATCGCGATGATGGCGCAAAAGAAGGGCTTAAGCGCCGAAGCCACGCTCGCCGAGCGCGTCGCCACCGTGCCGGCGCGGCGCGTCGGCCAACCGGACGAATTCGGCGCGACGTGCGCGTTCCTTTGCTCGGCGCAAGCGGGTTACATCACCGGACAAAACATTCTCATCGACGGCGGCGCCTTTCCGGGCGCGTTCTGACCGGAAATCTTTGCTAGACACCGATCACAGGAGAGACAAAACATTCTCATCGACGGCGGCGCCTTTCCGGGCGCGTTCTGACCGGAAATCTTTGCTAGACACCGATCACAGGAGAAAAGTCATGAAACTCGTTCGTTACGGCGCACCGGGCCGCGAGAAGCCCGGCATGATCGACAAGGACGGCAAGCTGCGCGACCTGTCGAAAATCGTTCCCGACATCGCGGACGACGTGCTCTCGCCGAAGGGCCTCAACAAGCTGCGTAAGCTGAAGCCGGAAAAGCTGCCGCCCGTGCGCGGCAATCCGCGTATCGGCCCCTGCGTCGGCGACGTCGGCAATTTCATCGCCATCGGGCTGAATTATTCCGACCATGCCGCCGAAGCCGGCATGCCGATCCCGAAAGAGCCGATCATCTTCAACAAGGCGCCGTCCTGCATCTGCGGTCCGAACGACGACACGATGACCCCGAAAGGCTCGACAAAGCTCGACTGGGAAATCGAACTCGGCATCGTCATCGGCCAGCATGCGCGCTATCTGAGCAAGGACAAGGCGCTCGACGTCGTCGCCGGCTACTGCCTCGCCAATGATGTTTCCGAGCGCGTGTTTCAGATCGAGCGCGCCGGGCAATGGACCAAAGGCAAAGGCTGCGAGACGTTCGGCCCGCTCGGGCCGTGGCTCGTGACCAAGGACGAGATCAAGGACCCGCAAAAGCTCGACATGTGGCTCGACGTCAACGGCGAGAAACGCCAGCGCGGCAACACCTCGACGATGATCTTCGACTGCCGCCACATCGTGTGGACTTGCTCGCAATATTTCGCCCTGGAACCGGGCGATGTCATCATCACCGGGACGCCGCCCGGCGTCGGCCTCGGCATGAAGCCCGAGCCGAAATTCCTCAAAGCCGGCGATGTGGTCACGCTCGGCATCACCGGGCTGGGCGAGCAGCGCCAGAAGGTCGTCAAGTTCAAGTAACGCTGCTAATCGTTTGCCTCTAAACCGTCATGTCGCCGGGCTAAACACTTGTCCCGGCCATGACGGCTCGGGTGTTGCGAGCGACCCAGACGACATGCTCGTTCGGGGTCAGCCCGAACGGCACCGTGGTGAAGAAGGCCGTGGCCGACTCCGTGCCCTGCCAATAGAACGCTGCGGTGTGACCCATTTCGGCGACGCCCGAGCCGACCGCGTCGAGCACCTCGAAGGCCGGCACCACTTCGCCCGCGGCCGACACCGTAATCTCGATGCGGCCGCCGCGAGCGAGCGCGCAGCGCGTGATCTTAAATTTACTCATCGGCTCAACCGCCGCTGCGAGCGGCGCGCAATTTGCGATGCGGTGCCCGCAATCGCCGCCTCCCAAACTTCGTGGATGTGCTCGACCTCCTGCTCGAATCGCTGCAGGAAGATATGCGCCTGCGTAGACAAGATTCGCCGCATCGGCTCGATCACGACGAATTCAGCGTGCAGTTCTGGCGTAACCAGCGGATTGACGGTCAATTCGCCGCGGCCGATATCATTGACCGAGATCACGCTCGGAAGGATCGTTACCCAGTCGGAGCGCGCTACAAACTCCAGCGTGGCGATCATGGCGTCCATTTCCAACTTGGTTTCGACTTCCACCCCCTGTGCCTGAAAATAAGTCTCGAGGTTGCGGCGACGGATATTGTCCGGCCCCGGCAGCACGATCTTGATCGGTTTGCAATCCGCAAGCCGCAGCGGCGACAGCGGCTTAAACCCGGCGCGCGGACCGGACAGCAGCATTTCGCGGTCCCGCACCAACAGCCGCGATTTCAATCCGATCGTGCCTTCGAAGGCGGGCACCACCGCGAAATCGAGCTCGTGGTCGAGCACCATCTTAGTCAGAAGCCCGCTATAGCCCTCCACAATGTGCAAGCGCACCTCCGGACAGCGCGGCACAAAATCGTCGAGTACCGGCGCCAGCACGGCACGGGTGAAGGTCGGCATAAGACCGATGCGAAGTTCGCCGCTGACCTGGCCGGCAACCGTGCGGGCCTGCTCGCCCGCTTTTTCGAGTGCGCCGACGGCTCCGACGCAGCTTTTATAGTAGCGCAGTCCCGCCGGCGTCGGCACGACGCGGCCCGACGCGCGTTCGAACAACCTTACGCCTAGCTTCCGCTCGACCGCTGCGACGTGCTGGGAAATGCCCGACTGAGTGGCGTTTTCCCGCTCCGCCGCGCGCGTGAACGAACCCTCCTCGCAGACGGCGATAACGGCTCGGACCTGACGCAAGGGGATATCACGCATAAGAGCGATATTAGAAAACCTAATGGGGAGTGACAAATTATATCATTTCTTTCACGGCAGCCGTCCGCATAACATTGCCTCAACACGCAACTGCCGGCGCAAATCGTGAGTGGCCGGCCGGGGAGGAACGCATGGGAGCGAATTTCGGCATCGCAGGCTTGGACTGGCAGCAGCGGGTCAACTGGGACCGGCTGCGCAAATACCGGACCGAGCGGGCCCGCGAGATGATGAAAAAGCACGGCCTGGGCGCTTTGCTCTGCATGTATGACGAAAATGTCCGCTATCTGACCGGCACACTGACACCGGGCTGGAACAGGCTCAAGCCTGGCCTGCGCTACGCCATGCTGTGCGGTGACGGTGCGCCGATCCTGTTCGAGCAGGGCGACCTCGGCTTCCAGATCGAGCGGCATTCGCCGTGGATTCCGAAAGAGAACGTCCGTCACTCGTTCGCCTGGATCAAAGGCGCCGCCGGACCGGCTTCGGTCCAGCAGGTCAACAAGTTCACCAAGGCCGTGTTGCAGGCGATGAAGGAGAACGGCGTCGCCGGCCAAAAGCTCGGCGTCGACTTCGTCGACATCAACATGATCAACATTTTCAAAGAGAATAATATCAACTGGACCGACGGCATGAGCGCTATGATGGATGCGCGCGCCGTCAAGAGCCTGGACGAGCAGGAATGCTTCCGCATCGTCGGCGCCATCGGTGACGCGACGCATTGGGAATGCATGAAGTTTCTGCGCCCCGGCGTCACCGAGAACCAGGTGACTGCGCATCTGATGCAATATCTCTACAATATTCCCGGCATGGAGGACGTCGAGGACGTCATCGTGTCGTCCGGTCCGAATACTTGGCCGAACTGGCGCAATTTCTCCGACCGCATCATCCAGCCCGGCGACATCGTGTTCATGGATTTGGCGGCGCTGACCTGGAACGGCTACAAGTCCTGCTATTACCGCACCTATTGCGTCGGCAAGGAGCCGAGCCAGGAGCAGAAGGACACCTACGAGACCGCGCTGAAGTGGCTCTACGATTCGATGAGCGCGGTGAAGGTCGGCGCCACCACGCGCGACATCGCGCTCAAATGGCCCTCGGCGATGGAGACCTGGGGCTACGAGGACGAGGACCAGGCCGCCGCCAATCTATGGGGCCACGGACTCGGGCTTGCGCAATACGATCCGCCGGTGATTTCGCGCATCTGGTCGCTCGATCATCCGGTCGAGATCAAAGAGGGCATGACGTTTGCGCTCGAGACGCAGCATGGAAAAAAATTCCGCTACGGCGTGCGCATCGAGGAAATGTTGATCGTCAAGAACGACGGGATCGAGATCGTCTCCAATTTCCCGGTCAAGCAGATCACCGTCGTCGATCCGCTGCCCGGCTACGGCGATCATGTGAAGTGATCTCGGCCATTTAGCCGAGGTCATCCCGGGGGGCGCACCGGAGGCGCGTGACTCGGATATCCGCGACTTTAACTTCGGATGGGAAGACGTATGTGGACGGCCGGGACATAAGCGAGCGAAGCGACGCCGTTCTTCGAACAGCTAGAGCAAGATCCGGAAAAGCGGAAACCGGTTTTCCAAAAAATCGTGCTCCATCAAGATGCGAGAGCGTCAATCGATTCAATCTGAAGCGATTGCGCTCCAGGCCCGGCGATGACGACGAAAGGAGATACGAGCGTCGATGTCCTCTTTCATCCTCCCCCTCTCCTCGCCCACCGCGACCGACCCCGGCCGCGTTGGGCCGAAGGCGGCGAATCTTGCCGCGCTGGCGCATGCGGGGCTGCCGACGCCGGGCGGCTTCTGCATCAGCGCCGACGCCTATCGACGCCAGATCCAACACCTCGAACTGCGCGATGCGATCGGATCCTATCCGACCGCCGATACGCCAACGCAGCGCCGGCTAGCGGTCGAGATCCGGCTGAAACTCTATCAGAGCGATCTCGCGCCGGACATTCTGGCCGACGTTCTTACGGCCTGGTGGGCCGAGCCGAAACCTGCGGCGGTGCGCTCCTCGTCGCTGGTCGAGGATCGCGCCGATTCAAGTTTTGCCGGCCAGTTTGAGAGCTTTCTCGGCGTCGCCGACGATGCCGAATTCCTCACCGCCTTGCGCGCCTGTTGGGCGGCCTTGTGGACGACCACTGCGCGGCGCTCCATGGCGCAGCACGATCTCGATCCCGCCGATACCGCGATGGCGGTGCTGGTGCAGCCGCTGGTCGCCGCGCGCGCGTCGGGCGGGGGCTTGAGCGAAACCGCCGACGGCCACATGCTCCTTAGCGCCACTTGGGGCCTCGGTTCCGCCATTGCCCAGGGCGAGGTCGTGCCGGACCGCATCATGCTCAGCCGGCACGGCTTTGTCCGCAGCAACGAGGCCGGCCGCAAGGACCATCGTGAAACCTGCGCGCATGGCGAAGGCTTGATGGCGCAGCGTGTGCCCGAAGCCATGGTGCGGGCGCCTTGTCTCAAAGCCGGCCAAGCCACCACGCTCGGGCGTCTCATGCGCAAGGCCGAGGATGTCCTTGGCATGCCGGTCGAGATTGAATGGGCGCTCGATGACACCGGCTTCAAACTATTGCAGGCGCGGCCGCTCCATGTCGCGCCCGCGCATGTGCCGGACGAAATCTGGCTCAAACATCCCGGCCTCAACGGCCATCCGGCCGGTATCGGCTGGGGCTCCGGCCGCGCCGTGGTGGTGAATTGCGAATGCGAACTCGCTCGCGTCGCGCCAGGCGACATTCTGGTCACGCGCGTCGCCGGGCCGGCGCTCAACCATATTCTGCCGCGCGTCGCCGGCGTGGTCGCCGAGCTCGGCGGCTCGACTTCACACCTTGCCTCACTCGGGCGCGAGCGCGGCATTCCGATGGTGCTCGGCGTGCTCGATGCGACGCGGCGCATCCCGGACGGCGCGCAGGTTGCCGTTGACGGCGTCGCCGGCGTGGTGCGGTGGCTCGCCTGACGCCGCCAAAAACACATCGGACCGCTGCGCGGCCACGCGTTTTCGTCACCCAGCCGGTGTCGAAGCATGCGCTTGCGCGCTTGCGCGAGGCGGCGAGCGTAAAGGTTTATCCAGACACCAGCCGAATCATTCCCAAGCCCATCCTGCTCGCCGCCGTGCGCAAGGCGGACATTCTATTTTGCCTCCTGCACGACTACATCGATCGCACCGTGATCATGGCCAATCCTAAACTGCGCATGATTGCGTCACAGTCGATCACGCCGTCCAATGTCGACGTCGCCACGGCGACCGCGCGGCGCATTCCGGTGACCGTGACGGCGCCGATCACCACCGAGGCGACCGCGGATCTGAATTTCGGGCTGATGCTCGCGGTGGCAAGGCGAATGATGGAGGGCGACCGCATGACGCGCGCCGGAAAATTTCCCGGCGGCCAGTCGGCGCATCTGATGGGCGCGTTGGTCTGGGGCAAGACTTTAGGCCTCATCGGCGGCGGCGGGTTGATCGGTAAAGCCGTGGCGCGCCGCGCACATGGCTTTTCCATGCGCGTGCTTTATTGGACACCGCGCCGCAAGCCGGACAGCGAAGAGCGCGAAGCGGGACTGACTTACGCGCCGCTCGACCAATTGCTGCGCGAGTCCGATTTCGTCTCGCTGCATTCGCCGCTCACCAAGGAGACGCGCCATCAGATTGGTGCGCGCGAGCTCGGCCTGATGAAAAAGACCGCATTCGTCATCAACACCGCGCGCGGCGCCATCATCGACGAAGCGGCGCTCGTGCGCGCGCTCGCCAAAAGACAAATTGCCGGCGCCGGTCTCGACGTGTTCGAGCACGAACCCAAGGTCGACAGGGCATTGAAGAAAATGTTCAATGTCGTGCTCACCCCGCATCTTGGCAGCGCGACGCCTGAGGTGCGTGAGGACATGGCGAATATCGTAGTCGACAACATTCTCGCTTTCCTGGGAGGAGAGAAATTGCCGAACTGCGTCAATCCGCAGGTATTCGCGTTGTAAGCTTTGACCGTCATGCGCGGGCTTGACCCGCGCATCCCATCATGTTGGCAATGCGTTGCCAAGCGATGTTGCATGCAGAGCGTTGTTACATGCCAAGCTTTGCCGGGCGCCGGGACAAGCCCGGTGATGACGTGGAGAAAGAGACAGAGTGATTCATGCCCCGACCCGTGATCGCCATTACCGACAGTCCGTTCCCGTCGCTCGATCCCGCCAAGAAGGCGCTGGAGCGGCTTGATGCCGAATACCGCATGGCGAAGAGCGCATCCGCCGCCGACGTCCTCGCCGTCGCGCGCGACGCCGACGCCGTGCTTGTGACCTATGCCAAGCTGAACGGCGAATTGTTGCGGCAATTCAAGAACTGCAAGGCGATCGGCCGCTTCGGGCTTGGCGTCGACAATATCGACCTACCGGCGGCGAAGGAATGCGGCATCGCCGTCAATTATGTTCCGGATTATTGCCTGCGCGAAGTTTCCGACCACGCAATGGCGCTCCTTCTCGCGCTTGCGCGCAAGGTGACTTTTTCCAACAAGCTCGTGCAATCCGGCCGCTGGGAAGTGCCGCCGATCGTTCCTTTGCGGCGCCTCGAAGGCCAAATACTCGGCCTGGTCGGCTTCGGCAACATTCCGCGAGCGCTGGCGCCCAAGGCCAAGGCGTTCGGCTTGCACGTCGTCACTTTCGATCCTTATGTCGTGACGGAAGCGCTCGCCGCGGCCGGCGTCGAAAGCGTGAGTTTTGACGATTTGCTCAGGCGCTCCGATTTCATCTCGGTGCACGCACCGCTGCAGCCGGCAACGCGCGGACTGATGAACGCCAAGGCTTTCGCCAAGATGAAAAAGGGCGCGTTCATGATTAACACCGCGCGTGGCCCTTTAGTGGACGAGGCAGCGCTCGTCGCCGCGCTCGATTCCGGCCAGCTTGGTGGCGCAGCGCTCGACGTGGTAGAGACCGAGCCATTGGCAAAGGATTCTCCGCTCATCGGCCGCGACAATGTGATCCTCACCCCTCACACCGGCTTCTATTCCGTCGAAGCGCTGGAGGAATTGCAGACCAAATGCGCGAGCGATGTTGCGCGGGTGCTATCCGGCGAAAAAGCGGTTTATCCGATCAGCGCGTAGGCGCGACGCGTGCCACATCAACAATCCAAGAGAGCGCAGAGTTTCCGTCCACTTGCAGTGGCGTGGCGACCGTTGGTCGGCTATGTGATCGGGCATGGCGACGGCGACCGGCACGCAATCGGGGGAAGCATCGGGACACGCCGTCGCGGCTGATCTCATCGCGGTTCTGGTCGCCGTCACCGGCGGTCAGCCGCGGGTCATGACGGTGCAAAACGGCTCGACGCTTCCGTCAGGGCCGTTTGCCCACAATGACCGCTCGTTGCAATCGGGCCTGCGAAGCTGGGTCGAGCAGCAAACTCACCACCCGCTCGGCTATGTCGAACAACTTTACACCTTTGCCGATCGCGACCGGACCACGGCTGGCGTGCGAGTCATCTCGATCAGCTATCTCGCGCTGACCCGCGAGGGCCGGGACGAGGGAACGGCGTCCGGCTGGCGCGACTGGTACGGCTATTTCCCGTGGGAAGACCATCGCGACGGTCCTCCAAAATATCTAAGAGATCTGATCGTGCCGCAGCTTCGCCTCTGGGCGAAAGCGCCGGAAGAACGGGCGCAGCAACGCGACCGGTGGCGCCGCGTCACCATCGGCTTCGGCCTCGACGATCGGCCCTGGAATGAAGATCTCATTCTGCAGCGCTACGAACTGCTCTATGAGGCGTCCCTTGTAACGGAAGCGCCGCACCGCCGCGAGGGCAACGACGCACCGCCAATCCCCGGCCAGTCGATGCTGTTCGATCATCGCCGCATCCTGGCCACCGGGATCGCGCGGCTGCGCGCGAAGATCAAATACCGGCCGGTCGTTTTCGAGCTGATGCCGCCAAGTTTCACCCTGCTGCAGCTTCAGCGCAGCGTCGAGGCGCTCGCCGGCGGCCTCGTGCACAAGCAGAACTTTCGAAGGCTGATCGAACAGCAGGATCTGGTCGAGGAAACCGGCGCCGTGGCCGAGGATACCGGCGGCCGGCCGGCAAAACTGTTCCGCTACCGCCGCGACATTGTCGAGGAGCGCGCTGTCGCCGGAACGAAATTACCGCTGGCGAAGACGTAAACCGGGCTCTACTGGACTTATGCTCAAACGTGTGTTATATATATACTCAATATGAGTATAATAGAGCGGTTGCAAAAGCCATGACACCCCAATCCGCCGCACTCCCCCGCATCGACGGCCTTTACGATCGCGTGCGCCGCGTCATTCCGCCGATCGAATGGCCGACTTTCGCCGGCGATATCGAGGCGATCCTCGATCTCAAGCGTCGTCGCAATGCCGTGATCCTCGCGCACAACTACCAGACGCCGGAAATCTTCCACTGCGTCGCCGATCTCGTCGGCGACAGCCTGGCGCTGGCGCGGATGGCGATGCGGACGCAGGCCGAGGTCATTGTGCTCGCCGGCGTGCATTTCATGGCCGAGACCGCGAAGCTCCTCAATCCCGACAAAATCGTGCTGCTGCCATCTCGTGAGGCCGGCTGTTCGCTCGCCGACTCCATCACACCGGAAGATGTCCGCCTGCTGCGGCAAAACTATCCCGGCGTGCCGATCATCACTTATGTCAATACATCGGCCGCGGTGAAAGCCGAATCCGATATTTGCTGCACGTCCGGCAACGCCAAGGCCGTGGTGGAGTCGCTTGGCGTAAACCGCGTCATCATGATCCCCGACGAATATCTGGCCCAAAACGTCGCCGCGACGACCGGCGTCGAGATTATCGCCTGGAAAGGCCATTGCGAGGTTCACGAGCGGTTCACGCCCGCCGACATCCGCGAGATTCGCGAGAGCCATCCCGGCGTCGTCGTCCTCGCGCATCCCGAATGCCCGCCGGAGGTGGTCGCCGAAGCGGATTTTACCGGCTCGACCGCCGGCATGTCCGATTACGTCGCCACACACAAACCGCCTCGCGTCGTGCTAATGACCGAGTGCTCGATGAGCGACAACGTCGCCGTGCAGAATCCGGACGTCGAGTTCATCCGGCCGTGCAATCTGTGCCCGCACATGAAGCGCATTACGCTAAAGAATATCCGGCGCGCGCTCGAAGAGAATCAGCACGTCGTCGGCGTCGATCCCGTCATCGCAGCACGCGCCCGACAAGCCGTCGAGCGGATGTTGGCGGTTTAAGGCCGCCGAAAAATTGAATTAAATCTGCGAGCCGCCACTGGCGGGCATCTGGCCGTGCCCCGGGCAATAGTGCTATTTCATATCCCAGTAGTGTTGTGAATTGATCGAAACGGGCCTCCAGCACGAGCTTGCCGCATGATCACGTCTACTGCCGTTCTTGTGGTCGATGATTCTCTGACCATCAGGAATATTGTCGTCAAACGTCTCAATGGCCTCGGCTTCACCGATGTCGATGTGGCGGAAGACGGCAATCTCGCGCTCGAGCAGATCCGCCAGAAACAATACGGCCTTCTCATCTCGGATTGGGAAATGCCGAATATGAGCGGCGAGGAGTTTTTGAAGACGGTTCGCCAAGACCCCAAATGCATGAAGATGCCGATCATCATGATCACCGGCACCACAACCCGGGGCACGTCATGGCTTGCCGGCGCCAGCGCCTATCTGCAAAAGCCGTTCACCGACGCCGATTTCGAAAAGGCCGTCAAATCGGCCCTGGGAGGTCAGTAGCGGAGCGCGGGCATAGGCGCTTCCGGTCGCGGCTTAGCGTGACGTTTGCTTGCGGCGCGCCGCCACGTCATTCTCGGAAACCTTCGATTTCTCGCTGCCGAAGCGCGCCGTGACGTAGTTGGCGACGGCGGCAATTTCCGTATCGGAATAAATGCTGCCGAACGCCGGCATCGAGACGATGCCCTGCGGCTCGTTCCGCCGCGTGCCGGAGATTACGATCTGCGCCACATTCGTCGCCGCCGGATCGTTGACGGCGCGCGCACCGGCGATCGTGGCATAGGGCGTGATGGCGCTCACGCCCGTCCAGTTATGGCAACTGACGCAGGCTTCAGCGAATATCTTCTTGCCGAGAGCGTCCGCGGTGGCGACACCTTCCTTCGGCGAGGCTGGAGCCGGCGGCGCCAGTGTCGCCGGCAGCTCGGTCGAGGCGATCGGCGGGACGCTGCGCACAAAGCTGACGAGCGCGTGGACGTCCGCCGGCGCGAGCTGGCTGAAACTCTCATCCACCGCCTCACCCATCGGCCCGGCGGCGGTGCCGCGACCCAAGGCGTGACCGCTCGACAGATACGCGAACACTTCATCGTCGCTCCAGGCGCCGATGCCGGTGCCTTTGTCGGATGTGATGTTGTAAGCGCGCCAGCCCGCCGTCACTGCACCAGCGAACTTTTTGCGGTTATCGAGCGCGAAGGCGAGATTGCGCGGCGTATGGCACTCGCCGCAATGCGCCAGCGCTTCGGCGATATAAGCGCCCCTGTTCCACTCGGGGCTCTGTGACGTGTTCGGCGCAAAACGGGCGTCGGCGTTGAAAAAGAGCGACCAGATCGCCATCGACCAGCGCTGATTATACGGAAACGTCAGCGTATCCGCGCGATTGATGGAATGCGCGGGCGGCCGGCTGAACAAATAGGCTTTGATCGCCAAAGCGTCGGCGTCGGTCATGTAGCTATAGGACGGATACGGCATGGCCGGATAAAGCCGCGTGCCGTCCTTGCGTAGGCCACGCTGCACCGCGTTGAGAAAATCCTGATCGTTGTAGCCGCCGATCCCGGTTTCCTTGTCGGGCGTTATGTTCGTCGAATACAGCGTCCCGAACGGCAGCGGAATTGCGAGACCGCCGGCGTAAGGCTGCCCGCCCTTCGCGGTGTGGCAGACCACGCAATCGGCGGCGCGCGCCAGGTACTCGCCGCGCTTCACCACATCCGCACTCGCGAGCGTTGCGGGAACGCCGGCGGGATTGGCGTCTTTGTAATCGGACAAGGCGACCGTCGAGCCGCCGGCAAAAGCCAGCGGCCCCGGATTGAATTGCCGCCATGCAAATACGGCGGCCGACCCAGGCTTATTTTCATTCCGCGGTCCAACCGCCGTCGAGCATGAGCGCAGAGCCGGTCATCAGCGACGAAGCATCGGACGCGAGGAACACGATGGCGCCGGTGATTTCCGGAAGCTGGCCGAGACGGCCGAGTTTGATCTTTGCCAGCACTTCGTCGCGGAACGCTTTGTTCTCGAAAAACGGCCGCGTCATCGGCGTCTCGAGGAATGTCGGGCCGAGACTGTTGACGCGGATATTGTGCGGCGCGAGCTCGATCGCCATGGCCTTGGTGAAGCCCTCCATGGCGTGCTTAGACGCGCAATAAACGGTGCGGCGCGCGGCGCCGACATGACCCATCTGCGACGAAATATTGATGATCGAGCCGGGCAATTTTGCTTCGATCAAGCGAAGAGCCACCGCTTGCGCCATGAAAAACGCGGCGCGCACATTGAGCGAAAAGATCGCGTCGAAATCCTCAGGCCTGACGTCGGGCAGGTAAGCCGGCCGGTTCATGCCGGCATTGTTGACCAGAATTTGAAACGGCTCCGCGCCGGCGACGGCCTTTCGCGCCGCGTCGATATCGGTGACGTCGAGGACGAGCGTGCCGGCCTTGTCGCCGCGCGCCCGCAAGGCTGCCGCCGCATCTTCGATCTCGGCTTTGGTGCGCGCTGCGATCGTCACATGGGCGCCGGCCTCCGCCAGCGCCGACGCCGCCGCAAGGCCGATGCCGCGCCCGCCGCCGGTGACCAGCGCGCGCTTGCCGTCGAGACGGAAGGATGGGATTTTAGCAAGGTCGACCGACATAATAATCGTCCGTCATTCCGGGGCCCGAGCGAATCGAGGGGGCCCGGAATCCATACTCCCAGCACTGGGGCTATGGATTTCGGGCTCGCCGCTGCGCGGCGCCCCGGAATGAGGTGTGCTCTTCACTCCGCAGCCTCGCCATAGGGTACGTTGCGACCGCCATAGCGGCGGACGCGGATATTGGCCTGTTCGGCATGCGCGACAAAGCCTTCGAGCATGCACAGCCGCGAGCAATATTCGCCGATCATGGCGCTCGCTTCGTCGGTCAGCACTTTTTGGTAAGTGCAGGTTTTCAGGAATTTACCGACCCACAGCCCGCCGGTATAGCGCGCCGCCTTCTTGGTCGGCAACGTGTGATTGGTGCCGATCACCTTGTCGCCATAGGCGACGTTGGTGCGGGGACCTAGAAACAGCGCGCCGTAGTTTTTCATATTGCTGAGAAAATAATCCGGATCGCGCGTCATGACCTGCACGTGCTCCGACGCGATGCGGTCGGCCTCGCGCACCATCTCAGCTTCGTCGTCGCAGACGATGATCTCGCCGAGATCGGCCCATGCCTTGCCGGCAATCTCACCGGTCGGCAGGATTTTGAGGAGCCGCTCGATTTCCCGCATCGTATCGCGCGCGAGCTTTTCCGAATTGGTGAGAAGAATAGCCGGCGATGTCGGACCGTGCTCGGCCTGGCCGAGCAGGTCGGTGGCACAGATCTCGCCGTCGACGCTGTCGTCGGCGATGACCAGCGTCTCGGTCGGCCCGGCGAGGAGATCGATGCCGACACGGCCGAACAATTGGCGCTTTGCTTCCGCGACATAGGCATTGCCCGGCCCGACGATCATGTCGACCGGCGCGATGGTTTCGGTGCCGAGCGCCATCGCGGCAACCGCTTGCACGCCGCCAAGAACGAAAATCTCATCCGCACCGCCGAAATGCATGGCGGCAACAATCGCCGGATGCGGCCCGCCGTGGAATGGCGGCGCGCAGGCGATGATGTGCTTCACGCCGGCGACGCGCGCGGTGACGATCGACATATGCGCCGACGCCACCATCGGATAGCGTCCGCCCGGCACGTAACAGCCGATCGAATTCACCGGGATATTTTTGTGCCCGAGCACGACGCCGGGATGCGTCTCGACTTCGAGATCGCGCATTGTTTCTTTTTGCGCTTTCGCGAAATTACGTACCTGCGCCTGCGCAAACTTGATGTCGTCGAGATCGCGCTTCTTCACTTGCCCAATGGCGCGTTCGACTTCAACCGGCGTCAGCTTGAATGACGGCGGCGACCACTTGTCGAATTTTTTCGACAGATCGCGCACCGCGGCATCCTTGCGCGCCTCGATGTCGGCGAGGATGTGCTCGACCGTCTCGCGCACTTTGGCGTCGGCCTCTTTGATCGCGCTCGCGTCCATGCCGCGTTTGAGATGGCGGGGCATCATTACACTCCCTCTTGTCATCATTGCCGGGCATAGCCGTCCGAAGGACGGCGTCGTTTCACTCGCCGATGACCCGGCAATCCATTTAGCCTCTCGGTAATCTTGAAGCGCCGCATGGACCCTCGGGTCAAGCCCGAAGGTGACGACTGAAATTGCGGCTTTAACCGCGAGCTATTTTATCGCCTGCGGATTGATCGGCGAGCCGGTGCCGCCGGTGATGATGAGCGGCGGGCCGCAGAAGAAGAATTCGTAGATGCCATCCTCGTCGCAATCTTCCGCGAGTTCCTTGAGATAGAAAATCTCGCCCATGCACAGGCCCATCGCCGGAATCACCACCCAGTGCCACGGCTGGTTCGCGTCCTTGGTCTCGTTCGGCCGCACTTCGACGCCCCAGGTGTCGGTGCAGATCGCCGCGATTTCCTTCTCCTGGCACCAGTAGCAGTTCTCGAATTTGACGCCCGGTGCGTCGCCGCCGGCGTAACCGCCCCATTCGCCTTCTTCAAGACAGCGTTCCATTTGTCCGGTGCGGATGATGACGAAATCGCCGCGCCCGATGGAAACGTTCTGGTCCTTGGCGCATTTATCGAGTTCGTCGTTGGAGATGCTTTCGCCGTCCTTCATCCACTTCACGCCGCGAAAACGGGCGATGTCGAGGAGAACGCCGCGGCCCACCATCTTGTTCTTGGAGTGCTCGATGCCGAGCACGCTGAGGCCCTTGGAGTCGATCAATCTCGCGTCGTGGCCGTTATAGGCCTTGTCCTCGTAGAACACGTGGCCGAGCGCATCCCAATGCGTGGCGCCCTGTACGCACAGCATCAAGGTGTCGTCGGCATAGCGGATCTTGTTCCAGTCTTGGCGTTCGGCAACCGCGTCGGTGCCGGTCGCCAGCATCTGATGAATCGGATTGAAGCGGCCGCCGAACAAACCGTTCTGCGGCCCTTTGGCGTCGAGCGGAATGCCGAGCGCAAAAATCTTGCCGGTGCGGATCAGGCTCGCCGCCTTGACGATATCCTGCGGCGTAACTTGATTGAGTGTCCCGACCTGGTCGTCCTTGCCCCAACGGCCCCAATTCTTGAGCTTCTCCGACGCTTCGGCAATCGCCTTACTACCGACCTTGATATCCATCGTTCCTTCCCTGGTCTCTATTTTACCCGTGGCGGCAGCAACGCCGCCGGAAGACGCGGCGTCAGTCTGGCACAATTCATTTGCGGCGTGCGCAGAAACATCCAGATAGATCCGTTTCGCACGCAAGAGTTGAGTTCGTGACATTTCCGGCACCCGGAGTTCGACCGATTTCCCCGCGGCCGCTACACTGCCGCCCCAACTTACAAGCGTGAGCCGGGGAGGGTGAAATGAAACTTTTGAGTTTTGTCGCCGACGGGAAAGAATTTTTCGGCGCGGCGAGCGGCAACGGCGTGGTCACGCTCAACGACAAGATCGGGCAGCCGAACCTGCGCGCGGCGCTCGCGGCCGGCGCAATGGCGGCCATGTACAGGGCGGCACACGATGCCAGGCCCGACCGCAAGCTCAACGCGATAAAATTTCTGCCGGTGGTTCCAAATCCACAGAAGATTCTCTGCGCCGGAATCAACTACCGCTCGCACGCCGCCGAGACCGGGCGCGAATTGCCGAAACAGCCGAGCATGTTCATCCGCTTCACCGATACGCTCGTCGGTCATGACGGCGAACTCATCCGGCCGACAGTCTCGGGCAATTTCGATTTCGAGGGCGAGCTCGCCGTCGTCATCGGCAAGCCGGCGCGCCACATCAAGGCTGAGCAGGCGCTCGACCACGTCGCCGGATACACCTGCTTCGTCGACGGCAGCGTGCGCGACTACCAGAAGTTTTCCGTCACCTCCGGCAAGAATTTTCCCGGCACCGGGCCGCTCGGGCCGTGGCTTGTCACGACCGACGAAATTCCCGATCCGAGCCGTCTTGAACTGACGACGCGTCTCAACGGCACGCAGGTGCAGCACTCGCCGACCGATCTGTTGATCTATTCGATCCCGCAGATCATCGCGTTCTGTTCGGACTTCACCGCACTGTCGCCCGGCGACGTGATCGCGACCGGCACGCCCGAGGGTGTCGGCCATAGCCGCAAGCCGCCGCTGTGGATGAAGCCCGGCGATACCCTCGAAGTCGAAATTTCACGCATCGGAACACTGCGCGCCCGCGTCGCCGATGAACGGCGCTGAGCGCTCTATTTCTTCACCCGGCCGCCAATCGCGATTGTCGCGGCGGCCACAACAAGCAGTGCCGCCGAGATGATGAGCGCGGCGCGGGCGCCGAACAGAAACGCGTTGCTCTGCCCGATGAGCGATCCGAACAGCGCGACGCCGAGCATGCTGCCGGTCTGCCGCGTCGCGTTAAGCACGCCAGCGGCGATACCCGAGCGCGACTTCTCCACGCTGCCGAGAAGCGTCGATGTCATCGGCGGCACGAGAAGGCCAAGGCCGCCGCCCACGGCGACAAGCTGCGGACCGATGACCCAGTAGCTCGTGCCGCGCGCAATCCCGAGAAGCGCCACGCAGCCCGCAGCCGAGATCAGCGCTCCTGCCGCGATGACCCTCGTCGCGCCAAATCGCTCGGCCAGCCGCGGCGCCAGCAGATTGACCGGGAACACCACAGCCATCATCGGTACGAAGGCCAAGCCGGTCGCGAGCGGCGATAGGCCGTTGACCTGTTGAAAGTACAGGCTGAAAACGAAGAGCAATCCGTAAACGGCGATGTTCACCAGAAGGCCGACCAGCGATGTGAGCGCGAACATGCGATGCACGAACAGCGACAGCGGCAACATAGGCTGATGCGCACGGCGTTCCTGCATTACGAACAGCGTGGCGAACACCGCGAAGGCGATGAAGCCCGCGACAACCCAAACATTGCTCCAGCCGACGCGGCCGCCTTCGATGATCGCAGCCGCCAGGACGCCAAGCGCGCCGATGGCCGCCGCCTGACCGGACAGATCGAGCTCACGCGGGGCGCACGCCGTGTCGGTCGCATAGCGCCACGTCAGCCATAGACCGGCCAGGCCGATCGGCAGGTTGACCAAAAAGATGCTGCGCCAGCCGACCAGGGTGATCAGCACGCCCCCGACAAAAGGCCCCGCCGTCAGCGCGAGGCTGGCGCCCGCGGCCCACATGCCGACTGCCCGGCCGCGCTCCTTCTCGTCGGGATAAGCGTGATTGAGCAGCGCAAGCGAGTTCGGCACTAGGATCGCCGCGCCGATGCCTTGTGCCGCACGCGCCGCGATCAAAATCGGCGCAGTCGGCGCCAAGGCGCAAGCAAGCGAAGCGGCGGTGAAGACACTGAAGCCAACCATGAAGATTTTCTTGGCGCCAAGGCGGTCGCCCAATGCGCCCGCGGTCAAAATAAGCGCCGCGAATGCAATAGTGTAGGTGCTGACGACCCATTGCAGCTCGGACACGCCGCCGCCCAGCGCCGAACCCATGCTGTTCAGGGCGGTGTTCACGATGGTGACGTCGAGCTGGACAACGCCGTAGCCGAGGCTCATCGCGGCGAGCGTCAATTGCTTTGCCAATCTGGATTGGGGTTCCATCGCGCCGCTCATCTCGCGATCTTTAAGGAACCGGGACGAAAGAACCTGTGAGGCTGCACGCATGACTGATTAAAATCCCGTTTGATCAAAATCCTGTTCGGTTGCGAGACTGATATGGGGGATGCGGAGGCCAAACACACTCGCTTTCCGCACCGAACGATACGGCGGCGACCGAAGCTTCGGCCGCCGAATAAATGGAACAAAAGCGGCTGAGCCGGCGGAGTTTCCTCCTCTCCCGCTTGCAGGGAGAGGCGATGCTCACGCAAGCCCGAACAATTTCTCCGCGTTGCGATAGCAAATCTTCTCCCGGTCGGCATTCGACAGATCGAGCGAGTTGAGGACTTTCAACGTATCGCGGATGTAGCCGGGCCCCTTCTCCTTATCGAACGGGCAATCGGAGGCGAACAGCACGTGTTCGGGGGTGAAGAAATCGATGCCGCAGACCGTCGCCGCCCGCGCGCCTTCCATGGCGGTGTCGCCGTAGTAATCCTTGAAGTAGTCGAAGGGACGTTTCTTCAGTGATTTAAGAATGGCGCCGTAATCCTCGTCCGACGTGCGCGCACCGAGCTGATCGAAGGAATGGCCGACGCGCCCTTCGAGATAAGGCACGACGCCGCCGAGATGGTGCGCAATCACCTTCAGATCGGGAAAACGATCCATGATGCCGGAGAAGATGAGACGCGCCAGCGTCACACCGGTCTCGTAAGGCCAGCCGAGCACGCTGCAAATCTCGTACTTCGAAACTTTCTCCGTCGGATAATCCGGCATGTCGCGGGTGCGCGCGGGATGCAGCAGGATCGGCTTGCCGGATTTGGCGATCGCCTCGAAGACCGGCAGAAATTGCGGCTCGTCGAGCGGAATGCCGTTGGCATTGGTGCAGAGTTGCACGGCATTGGCGCCGCTCTTGAGCGCGCGCTCGGCCTCTTTAGCCGCGGCTAACGGCGCATTCATCGGCAACAGCGCCGACCAGCCGGCGAAATGTTTTGGATTTTTGGCGACGACCTCGGCCAAGCCATCATTGGCAATCTTCGCCATGTCCGGCGATTTCTCCGGTCCCCACAGCCGCTCCATCGGCGGCAGGCCGTGCGACAACACCTGCGTGTAGTTGTCGAACGACTCCACGATGCTCTTGCGCAGGTCGACGTCGTGCAGCGCCGGGATGCCGCGCATGCGCTTGCCGATATCCTTCGATCCCGCCGGCGTCTCGAGAAACGCGTCGTAATAGCGCTTCGGGAAAAAATGATTGAAGGCGTCGATATAGCGCATGCGTTTCCTCTCCTTTTTGTTCTTTCCCCTCCTCTTTGGGGAGGGGAAGATAACTGCTTTCCGGCTTGTCTACTTTCCGATTTGCGCCAGAGCCTGCCGGCGCGGGCCGTCGTCGACGATGGCCTTCACATCGATCTTGGTGGTGAGATTTCCGGTTTTCACCAGGAGGTCTTGCAGCCAATCGAGCTTCTCGATTGGAATAGGCATTGCCGGATCGATCGCAGAATATTTCGTCACTTCGTCGAAGATGTAGCCTGGGCGCGGGTCGTCCGGCTTGGCATCGGTGACCTGGCGGGTCAGGTCCAACACCTTGTCGCGGTTGGCGAGGGCGTAGCGCAGCGCTTTCATCTCTGCGGCGAGAAAGTGCACCACATCGTCGTTGCGCTGCTTCAAGACCGTGCTGCTCGTATAAATGCAAAAGCGTAGATAGTTCGGCGCCGCGTCATGCGGATGGACCAGCAGCTTGACGCCCTGCTGCGCCGCGATCGGCTCGAACTCCGTTGAGATCACCGCAGCGTCGGCAATTCCAGCGCTGAGCGCGCGGAAGCGGTCGGCATCGCTGCCCATGACGGCGAATCTCACATCACTATTGGTGAGGCCGTTCTGTTCGAGCACCGCGCGCGCGAACAAATCCGGCAGCGCGCCGGGGCTGGAAATCGCAAATACTTTGCCTTTAAGATCGGCGACCAATGCAATGTTGCCATGGACAAAAATAGCGTTGGTGAGCACCGGCCAGTAGCAGCCGATGATCTTGATGTCGGCCCCGCGGGAGGCCGCGATCAGCGGCGCGCCGGGATTGCCTTCATAGGTTTCGAGCTCGCCGGCCAGCATGCCGCGCAGCGCCAGCGCATCGCCCTTGAACTGGATCATGTTGAGATTCAGTCCTTCTTTTTCGGCAAAGCCGCCCTTGCTCGCCATGAAAACAAAGCCGGCATCGCTTTTCGCTTCGACGACACCATCACGCCAAGACTTCAGATTGGTCCTCGCGTCCTGCGCCGGCGCGGGACACGAAAAAACCGCGGCGAGCGCGGTCACAAATATAAATTGGCCAATACGAGTTAGCTTCCGCATTACGAATCTCCGTTATGCTCTCCCCTGTCCTCCTCCCGCTCCACCGGCGTATTCATCGCGACGTCTCTGCGTCTTTGATTACCCATTTCGCGGCCCAGTGCAAAGTAATCGCTGGCCGCAGCCATGCGCGCCTGGCGGTCCAGCTCCTCGGGCCAGTAGCCGAGATCATAGCCGTGCCAGGGGCTTTCCGGCTTGAGCGCTGGCAGGCCGAGCCGTTCCCAGATCAGCTTTGCCCGCTCCATGAATTCGCGGTGCGGTAGCGCGACCGGCGCAAAAGTGCCCTTCAGCGTTGCATTGATGAGGACCGTTGCCGTCTCGCCATCGTCGCGCGGGCCGCGCGGGCCGTGGCCCGGATGCTTGTGCGGCACGACAAGAAGATCGTGCTGCGGCTGGCAGCGATAGGACATCGCCCAGAACAGCGCGTCGGCATTGTGCGGATCGATATCCTCGTCGACGGCGATGATCCATTTGCCGGCGAAGCGGTGCAGCGTCGAAGCGCCGTCGAGCGCACGCCAAATTTCCGTCTCCGGAGCGCCGCGCGCGAACTGGATGCCGATCACCGCATAAAGGCTGGTCAACGGCTCGTGCATGGCGACGCGCTTGACGGATTTGACGGCGAGCACCGATTGCAAGTGATGCAGAAACACCGGCTCCATGGCGACGCGGCGGATCACGCTCGACTCGCTCGGCGTCACTTGGCTGATGAACGACGTCAAGATCGCGTTGCGCCGCCGCGTGATCGCGGTGACGTTCATGAAGGCATTGTATTCCTGCAAATTGACGTAGCCGTGCGACTCGCCGAACGGCGCTTCCGGCTCGAGATATTCGGTATCGATAAAACCCTCGATTACGATCTCGGCCTCCGCCGGAATCAGAAGATCGACAGTTTTTCCTTGCACCACATTGATCGGTTCCCCGGCGAGCGCGCCGGCGACCCAGACCTCGTCGAGCGTCTCCGGCATTTTCTGCACGGAAGCATAGGAGATGAGCGGCGGCGCGCCGACCACGACCGCGCACGGCATCGGCTCGCCGTGCTCCTTGTATTTGAGCCAATGCGCGTAGATACCGGCGCGCAATTCGACCGATGGATTCATGCCGAGCCGGCGCGGCGCTTTGATCTGGCCGCGATAATTGCCGACGTTCTGCAAGCCGGTGTCGGGATCCTTAGTGATGTAATGGCCGGCGGACAGATACGGCGCGTTGTCGAAGCCCGGCGTCGAGATCGGCACCGGCAGCCCATCGAGGCCGCTGCCCGGTTGGTCGAGCGCGTCGCCGCTGACGCAGATCGCCTGACATGGCGCCTGCGTCACCACGCGCGGCTCAAGCGGCGCGGCGAGCGCCTTGACCCAAGCGTCGCCGATCTCGGCAAGCGGCCGGCCGAAGCCGATGCGATAGACTTCGGGATTGGCGGCAAGACCCGCCACCAACACGGAGATGTCGTAGTGCGCGCCTTTGCCGTCGGTCGGCTGCGTAAACAGGAACGCCTTGCGATCGGCCTCCGGGATGCCGCCGCGATATTGCCAGCGCACCAGCGGATGCATTTCGTTGTCTTTGTTGATCGGCTCGTCGACCACCACCAGGCGTCCGGCGCGATAGAGCGCCAGCACGTGATCGTGCAGATCGGGATAGGTGCGGTCCGGATGTGGTTCGCCGCGATAGCGTTCGAGCGAGGCGGGCAGATTATCCTTTCGCTCGGCCATGTTCGTTCAGCGTGCCTGCGCGTGTGAAGAGACGATCCACGACGCAATCGCGAATGCCTCGGCGTCGCGGTCGAAATAGCCGATCACTTGCAAGCCGAGCGGCATGCTGTTCACTTCAAAAAGCGGCAGCGACAGCGCCGGAACGCCAAGGAGCGAAGCCGGAATAGCGAGTTCGCCGTTGCCGGTCGAGGCCAGACCCTCGGGCGCGCCGCCCGGTGCGGCAAGCGTGATGCAGGCGTCGCAGGCGCCGGCAAGCTCGGCGTATACGGCCCGCACCCGCGCCCGCTCTTTGAGATCGGCGCGGTGGTCGGCGAGCGTCATGTCCTCGTATTTCTGCGCGCGGTCCAGAATGGCCCGGCTCAATTTGCTAGCGTCGCGGTCGCGCATGGAGTGCAGGAACCAGCGCGTCTCCCAGCCATTGCAGCGGTGCGACAGTTCGGCGGCGTTGAGCAGGGCGGTTTCAAGCGCCGCGACCTTGTCGTCGTTGTGCCGGGTACGGATTTCGACACCGGCGGATTTCAGCCGCGTCACGCTTTCGTTGAGATGCTCCTTGGCGGCGGCGGAAGTCCCCTCCCACCCCGCGGTTTCAACGACGGCGAGCCGGCGCGGCTTTTGCGCCGGCGGCAGCTTGTCGGGACCTTGCAGGCCTTGTGTTCCGGCATCGCCGCCAACGCGGGCGACGATTTCGTGCGCAACCTGCCACACGTCTTCCAGTGAAGCCCCCAGAATGCCGGTGCAACTCTGGCTCTGATAATCGTGGCAACCTTCGCGGTTGAGCGCATTGACGCTCGGCTTAAAGCCGAAGCAGCCGCAGAAGCTCGCCGGCCGGATGGTCGAGCCGATCACCTGCGTGCCAAGCGCCGCACTTGCGATTCCGGCGGCAACCGACGCCGCCGAACCGCTCGACGATCCACCGGGCGTGTGCGCGACATTCCACGGATTGCGCGTGCCGCGCGGCTCCGATGCCGCGAATTCCGTCGTTACGGTCTTGCCGAGAATGACCGCGCCGGCGTCGCGCAACGCGCGCACATTGGCGGCGTCCTTCTCCGAGCGCCAGCCGGCAAAGAGCGGCGAGCCCATTTCGGTCGGCATGTCGAATGTCTCGATAATGTCTTTGATGCCGACGGGTATGCCGTCGAGCGGCGACAGCGGCTTGCCGGCGCGCCAGCGCTCGGTCGACCGCTCCGCGGCTTGGCGCGCTGCCGGAAGATTGGTGCAAACGAAAGCGCCGATCCGCGGCTCCCAGAGCTCGAACAATTCGAGCGACCGTTCGAGGAACTGCCGGGGCGTCTCCGCGCCGGATGCAAAACTTCGCGCCGCCGCGAGAAACGGCCGCATGATGGGCTTTGTTGGCTCGAATGTTGGCATTTTCGCCTTTCGTACGTGGCTGGGATCGTTAGTCAGTGCCGTGCGCGCGCCGCGCCGGCTCTCCCCGATGCGACGATCCCTCCGCGTGACATTGCCACCCTACAAAGCTACTTTTTGCTCTCGTCGTAATAGTGAATTTCGTAAAGCAAACAGCCGTGCTCCGACTTGAACGGCCCGTGATAGACGCCGGGCGGACGGCAGGCATAAGTCGGCGCTTCGAACGGCTCGCCGCCTTTACCCTTGTCGTCATTGCCGACGATCAGATCGCCGGCGACGAGATAAACCTCTTCCCAGTGATCGTGCACAAAGGGAGCCGTGGTGTAGACGCCGGGCGCGAAGCGCAGCAGCCGGGTGCGGCCGCCCATTTTTTTCGTCTCGTCGAGATCGCTCGCCAGAATCTTTTGCTGAATGCCGGAAGGATAACCCGGCGGCGTCGCCCAGTCCTTGTCCATGTCCAGCTTATGAAATTCGAGATGCGGTTTGTTCATCGGCATGATTTCGTCTCCTTAATTTACCCGAGCACCGGCAGAACTTGCGTACGATATTGATGCGAAATCTTCCGCGCCAATACCGGGTCCTCGAGCTCAAATTCGAAAATCTCCGCGGCGCGGACGCCGCCCTGCGCGGCAAGCGTTCCGCAAAACATCAATGTTCCCTCCGCAAGACCGGTCTTGCCGGCGAACTGCTCGATCAGCGCCAAAGGGTCGAGCATCGCGGTCACGGGGCCTTGCTGATAGAGCGTGCGCGTACCGCCTTCCGAAATATGCGCGCGCAGGATCAGCTTGTCCCAGTGTTGCGCGATATCATCGTAGGCCCAGAAATCTTTCGCGATCGGCTTGTCGCACATCTGCTTGGAAACCGAGACGCCGTATTTTTCCACTTCGCGGTCGGTGTGATCGGAGCCGGTGCCGACCCATAAACGGCCGCCGTGCTGAAGGAGCACAAACTCCGCCTCCCCGCTCGATGCATTGCCGAGCGCCTCGATCGCATCATCCGTCGTCACCCGCACGGCAGAGGCGCGATAGAAAATCGGCATTGTCGCCGGGCGCTTGACCCCGATGGCCTCGAGTTCCGCGATGTGCTTCTCGACCGCCGCCTTGTCGCGCCCGGTCCAGCCGGCAACCACAAGGTGATCGATCTGAACAGTGCGGCGGGCGGACCCCGATTTATCGTTAAAAACAAGCGCAACAACAGCCGCCGGCACGGAACCTCCACCAAATCACTACGCCGTAAACGGACAAAACCGCGCCCGTTGCAATGGTATGGCACGCATTGTACATGGGGTGAAAGCCTTAGCAATCGAGCGACAGATATGCTCGCGACGGATGGCGGCATTGTTGCGCCAACCAACGTCGCGAGCCTCTTCGCCACCAATAGAAGCGACCAGTAGAGGACGCCTTCATGCACGAAATCACGGGTCAAGTTCATTGGCACGAGCCGTCGGGCTTCAAGCGCGCGGGCTTCGGCAAATTCAGCCGCCCGAAAACGCCCTATGATCTGTTCATGGAGTCTGAACAGATTCCGATCTACCGCGATATCGGCGTCAGCAAAGTGCAGAACTTGCCGTTGGCGCCGTGGCCGCGGATGGGCGGGCGCGGCAGCTACATTCAGCTTCATGGCACCGAAGGCAAATGGGGCTCTTATGTCGTCGAGGTGCCGGGCACCGGTGCGCTGAATCCCGAAAAGCATCTCTACGAGGAAATCTATCTGGTCGTCGAAGGCCGCGGCTCGACCGAAGTGTGGCTCGAAGGCGACAGCAAGCGGCACATTTTCGAATGGCAAAAAGGATCGCTGTTCTCGATTCCGGTCAACGCCATGCATCGCATCGTCAATGCAAGCTCGGCGCCGGCGCTTCTCCTCGGCGGCACCACGGCGCCCAATCTGATGAATCTCATCAACGATACCGGCGCGATCTTCGATTGCCCCTATCAGTTCCGCGACCGCTTCTCGGGCGCCGACGATTTTTACAAATACAAGGACGATATCGAGCCCGATCCGGTGCGCGGGCTCGCCATGCGGCGCACCAATTTCATCCCCGACATCGTCAATTGCGATCTGCCGCTGGATAATCGCCGCTCGCCCGGCTATCGCCGCGTCGAGCCGCTGATGACCGGCAATTCTTTCTATCTGTGGATCGCCCAGCACGAAAACGGCCATTATTCCAAGGCGCATGCGCACACGTCGGCGGCAGTGCTGATCTGCCTGAAGGGCAAGGGCTACACTTATACGTGGCCGGAGCATCTCGGCCTGACGCCATGGAAAGACGGCAAGACCGATCAGATCAAGCGCGTCGATTACGAGCCGGTCGGCATGGTCTCGGCGGCGCCCGGCGGCGCGCGCTGGTATCATCAGCATTTCGGCGCTTCGAAAGACCCGTTCCGCCTCACCGCGTGGTTCGGGCCGCACAATCCCGGCCGCGAGCCCGGCCCGCCCGGCGAGAAGCACACCGACTATACCGCGATGGATATTCCTGAAGGCGGCACCGCCATCCCCTATTACATGGAGGATCCGTTTCTGCGGCAGGAATACACCGAACGCCTGAAGCGCGAAGACGCCGAGAACCGCATGCGGCCGGAATATTACGAGCGGGATTATCGCGGATTGCTGCCGAAGGAATGATGGCGGCGGCGTATGAGTGACGAAGTCGGCGGCCGCATTTTCTTCTCCAGCACGGGGCGAACCTTCGGCGAAGAAGACGAATTGTGCGTGCTTTCGGTGGGCGTCGATATCGGCTCATCGACGTCGCATCTGGTATTTTCGCGCATCGTGCTGGAGCGGCTCGACAGCCGCTATGTTGTCACCGAGCGTGAGAGCTTTTATCAGTCCGACATTCTGCTGACGCCCTATGCGGGTGAAGATGAGATCGACGCCGAGGCGTTGGGCGCCTTTATCGAGCGCCAGTACAAGGACGGCAAGGTCGACCCCGATGAGATCGACACCGGCGCATTAATCCTCACCGGCGTCGCGGTGCGGCGGCGCAATGCGCGACGCATCGGCGAACTCTTTGCGCGGCAGGCCGGACGCATGGTCGCGGTTAGCGCCGGCGACAGTCTGGAATCGGTGATGGCTGCCTATGGCTCAGGCGCCGCAGCGCGTTCGATCCGCAACAACGCGCCCGTGCTCAATGTCGATGTCGGCGGCGGCACCGCGAAAATCGCTGTCTGCGCCGAAGGCAAAGTGATCGACGTCACCGCGCTCGACGTCGGCGCGCGGCTCATTGTGCTTGACGACGCGCGCCGGATCGTGCGCCTCGAAGAAGCCGGCCGGCGCTTCGGCGCGGAGCTTGGACTGAATCTCACGCCAAGCGTCGTCGTGACGGAAGACGAGGCACGCGCGCTCGCTGCGCGCATGGCCGATCGCCTGTTCGAGGCGATAAAGGGGGGCTCACCGCGCGCCGGCGGCGCCGACCTGTTGCGCCTCGATCCGCTGAGCTATCGCGGCGAAATATCCGACGTGAGTTTTTCCGGCGGCGTGTCCGAATATATCTACGGCGGCGATAACAAAGCGTTCGGCGATCTCGGCCCGGAGCTGGCCGCCGAATTGCGCGCGCGGCTCAAGGACGGACTGCAATTGGCGCGGCCGGATGCGCGCATCCGCGCCACCGTGATCGGCGCCTCGCAATATACGATGCAGGTGTCCGGCTCGACGATTTTCGTTTCGCCGCTTGAAACGCTGCCGCTGCGCAACGTGCCGGTGATCGCGCCCACGCTGCCGCTTGGCGAGGATGAAATCGATCCCACAGCGCTCGCCGCCGCGATCAAATCCGCGCTGAAGCGGCTCGATCTCGGCGGCGGCGAAAGTCCGGTCGCGGTGTTCGTTCCGTGGCACGGCTCGGCGACGTTCCGGCGCCTCGACAATTTCTGCAAAGGGATCGCCGCTGGGTTGGAAGCCGTGCTCGCGCACGGTCATCCGATCGTGCTCGCCGGCGACGGCGACGTCGGCGGACTGATCGGCATTCACTATCGCGAGGAAATGAAGCTCAAAAATCCGATCGTCTCGATTGACGGGCTCGAACTCAAGGAATTCGATTACATCGACATCGGCGCGATGCTCGATACGTCGGGCGCGGTGCCGGTTGTGATCAAGTCGCTGGTGTTTCCAACCAGCGCCGGGCTCGGCAAGGATTGGCAGGCGGAACGGGCCGTTACGAGCGGCGCGCAGTAGGCGTTATTGCGCCTTGGCGCCGGAAGCCTTGATTACCTCCGCCCATTTCGGGATCTCGGCCTGGATATAGGCGGAAAACTCTTCCGGTGAATCGCCGCCGATATCGACGCCGAGCGCGGTGAGCGCTTGCCGCACCTCGGGATCGTCGAGCGCCACGATGATGGCGCGATGCAGCGTGGCGATGATGTCTTTCGGCGTGCCGGCGGGTGCGACAAGGCCATGCCACGTCGTTGCCTCGAACCCCTTGATGCCGAGCTCGTCGACGGTCGGAACGTCCGGCAGGATCGCCGTGCGCTTGAGCGTCGTCACCGCGAGCGCCCTCACCTGCCCGTTCTTGATCATGCCAAGAACCGACGCCGCGGTCGCGAACATCATCTGGTCTTGCCCGGAGATGACGTCCTGCAAAGCGGGCGCCGCACCCTTATAGGGCACGTGGACGATGTCGATATGGGCCTTGGTCTTGAACAATTCGCCGGCGAGATGCGCCGCCGCGCCGTAACCGGAGGACGCGAAGTTGAGCTTGCCCGGATTGGCCTTGGCGAGATCGATGAGCTCGGCCATCGTATTTGCCGGCACGTTGGGATTGACCACGAGGATATTGGCCTGCGTGCCGATCAGGCTGATCGGCGTAAAATCCCTCACCGGATCGAAGCCGATATTCGCATAGAGGCTGGCATTGGTGGCAAGGATCGAATTGTTGCCCATCAAGAGCGTGTAGCCGTCCGGCTCGGCATGCGCTGCGACTTCGCCAGCGACATTGCCGCCCGCGCCGGGGCGATTGTCGACGACAAAGGGCTGGCCGAGCAATTCGCCGAGCTTCTTGGCGACGATGCGCGCGAGCACGTCGCTTGGGCCCCCTGGCGGAAAGCCGACCACGACGGTCACCGGCCGCTCGGGGTAGTCAGCCGCAAGCGCTCCCGCCGGCGCGCAAATAAGCGCGAGCCATGCGGCACCAGCGCAGATCAGTCTTCTTGGCATTCTTGGTCTCCCTGCGGTCGGGACGTTAAAGCCGCGTCGGGCGGCTTTGGCAAGCGTGGGCAAGCGGTTAGCAGGTAGGCAGTTTGGCCAATGACACCTTCGCCGGGCCCGGGCTAGAACTACCGGCCGAAGATGTGGAGAAGCGCCGATGCGCACAGGTGACGAGTATCTCCGCTCGCTTAAGGACGGGCGGCGGGTCTTTGTCGACGGCGAAGCGGTCAAGGACGTGACCGCGCATCAGGCCTTCCGTCAGGCCGCGCGCTCGATCGCCATGCTGTACGACATCGCGGCGCAGCCGGAATTGCGCGAACGCATGACATTCACTTCGCCCAAGACCGGCGAGCCGGTGCAGCGCGCCTGGCAGATTCCGCATACCCATGCCGATCTCCGCGCACGCCGCCTGTTCTCGGAAACATGGGCCGAGGCGACTTTCGGCCTGATGGGCCGCGCGCCCGACCACGTCGCCGGCTTTTTTTCCGGCTATGCGGCAGTGCCACAATTCTTCGCCAGCGCCGGCAAAAATTTCGCCGACAATCTCGTCGCGTTCTACGAGTTCATGCGCGACAACCACGTCTATTGCAGCTACGCGATCGTGCCGCCGCAGATCGACCGGTCGAAGCCCGCGCACAAGCAGAGCGACCCGACGCTCTATGCCGGCGTGGTGAAGGAGCGCGACGACGGCGTCGTCATTTCCGGCGCGCAGCAATTGGCGACCGGCGGCGCGATTTCCGACTACATCCAATTGAGCTGCATTCAGCCGCTGGCGCCGGGCGACGAGAATTACGCCAATTGTCTCGCCGTCCCGGTCTCGGCCGAAGGGCTGAGACTTTATCCGCGGCATCCGTTCTCGGGCGCCGGCAGTTCCTCCGACTATCCGCTGTCGAGCCGGTTCGACGAGTCCGACAGCTACGTCGTTTTCGACAATGTGTTCGTGCCGTGGGAGCGCGTCTTCATCTATCGCAATGTCGAACTGTCGCGCGACCAGTGGCGCAAGACGCCGTCGCACCTTCTCGGCAATCATCAGGCGCAGACGCGCTACGTGACGAAGCTGCGCTTCATGGCCGGCCTCGCGCAGCGCATGAATGAAACCACCGGGAACATTGCCAATCCGGCCGTCGTCGGCATGATGGGCGAGCTCGTTGCGTTCGTTTCGATCTACGAGGCGATGTTGCTCGCGCACGAGACAATGGCGACGATCGAGGATGGGGTGTTGTGGCCGTCGCGGACCGCGTATTACGCCGCAAGCGCGATGCAGTCGGAATTCAACGGCCGGATGCTGGAAATCATCCGCGAAATGGCCGGTTCGGCCTTCATTACATTGCCGTCGTCCGACGCCGATTTCGGCAATCCGGAAATCGCAGCCGACATCGATCGCTATATGTGCTCAGGCACCTCGGACGCGAAGAACCGCATAAAGCTAATGCGGCTGATTTGGGATTTTTTAGGCTCCGAATTCGGCAGCCGCCACCAGCAATACGAAAAGTTTTATGGCGGCCCATCGTTCGCGGCAAAGCAGAACCTTTACCGCAATTTCGATTTCAAGCGCGCGGGGGCGCTGGTCGACCGCGCGCTGAATTTGCCGGCGATTGATTGATTTCGCCATTCCGGACGTCGAGGGCACGCCCTCTCCCGCAAGAGGAGTCTGTGTATTCATAACATGTTGATTTTATTTGAAATGAACACCTGTATAGAAGTTGTGTAGGCATTTCTCGAAATTTCAGTCGGAAACAAGAGTTTTCTAATTTTAAGTCTGCTCGCGACCCGTCAAAAAAGCAATTGTCAAACGATCGACTTCGCCTTCAGAACAATCGCTTGCTTTGGGTAATCGGCAACAATTTCCATAGAATGAAATATCGACGCGAGGGTGTCACCTTTGTAGGCTTCCGTGGCTGCATAGTCCGTCAGCACGGCATAATTTTCAGTCGATGCGGCGAGGTACGACCGCAGCTTCTCCTTTTGCATAAAATTGCTATCGATAACCTTCCTCATGGCGACCCCACGCGTTCGGCGTTACTTCCCGTCTAATGCCCGTTCGCATGCACCGGCCCGTTCGATCAACCGCGTGGCCAAACGATCGATGATAGCCTTGTCCAGTCCTTCTGCTTGAGCGCGTGTGCGCGCGTCATCCGCTTCGTCGGGAAACTGCTTGGCCATTGATCCCAGCCGGGCAATCAATTCATCAGCGTTGAGGCGCGTTTCGCGCGCAAACTTTTGCCATTGGCGCAAACCAATCAGACCAAGCTTATATTCGCCGCCGACCTTCATTGCGAGCTTGAGCTTTTGCATGTCGAATTCATCGTAAGGCAGAATGCTCGCGACGTCATAGAGGGGAGCAAGCCGAACATGCGGGCCGCCGCCAAGCAGCAGCGAGTAGTTCTTGGCATGCGCATCCGAGCCGGCAATCAGCCAATTAAAGCCGATAGCGTCAACGAAGGTATTCACATCCGCCTCGCGGTCAGTGGAGGATGTACGCAGTAACTCGACGATGTCGGCTGCGCTCGAGCCACCTTCGTTCTGATATTTCTTTGTTGGCATTATTCCGAGTGCTTGGCAGATATCTTCCTGGTGGACGCGAACGATCTTGTTTCCTTTGTGTTGCCGGTCATAGCGTTCGATGACGATGGCGATTTCCTTTTCGAAACGCATCACCTTCGATTGCGCGACAGGCAGGCCAAGGTTGCGCGCAAGCATGAGGCAGAAATGTTCGTTCTCCGAATGGCCGTCGAAATGACCCGTCGGCGGCTTCAGAATATGTGTCGTTGGTATGCGGCCGGACGGAATGCCCCAACGCTTGTTTTGCAGGAGCAATGCGGTTTTCGGTTGGGCACCGGCGAGGCTGAATTGCCCCGTGTCACGCGGCAATCGCCAAGCGGCATGATCGTCGCGCAACATTTGAAGGCGTTTTGCAATATTGGGTTCGTCAAGCCATTCGACCTTGTCTTCCTTGCCGCTTCTTACGGCGTCCAAGCGTTCGGGCGTAACGAATTGAACTGCTCCCGCACAATCCTCTCCAACATGGGAAATAAGTGCAAAAGCGTTGCGGGCCGATACGTGGAATTTCGTCGCCCAGCGGCCAAGAATGATCTCGTTATCCGGCAAAAGGCCCCATAAAAATGCCTGGACTACGGAGGGACCGTGCTCTTTGGCAGCCAAGGGCATAGAGAGCGATAGAGGATACGCATTCGGCGCTTGGCGCCAGGCATCGTCATAGACGAACGTTAGTCGACCACGAGTATCGTTGTGCACGCGGCCGATTTCCTTACCGTCCAGAAGCGCGACGAGTTCGCTGGTCATGGCCTGCCCTTCTTTGCTTTGTCCACGATCGCGTTGATATCGATGGCGGATGCAGCTGAACCACGATGGCTTGTTTGATCCATACTTGCATCAAGACGAATGCCCAAAGCATCAATGGCGCGAAGTACAAGGCCCATTGCAGCGCGGGCATGGCCGCGCTCAACCCCGATCACCCATTGACGGCTGACGCCAATGCGCTTGGCGAAAGTCGATTGGTCGAGTCCTAGCTGCTTTCGCCTGTCGCGAATGACGGCTCCGAGGTCGGCAGGTGTGCGAATGAACATAGAGCATCTCAGATGTTACCGATCGCTGACATTACCATATGTCATCGATCGTTGACAACACAAAATGTTATTGATCGATTACATTTTGTAACTTACGAAAGCAATTCGAACCGGCTTCAAAGCATAAAATTATAAACCTTATCAATATGTTATATAGCAAGAAGACCGCGTTGGTCTTGGATATCGTGCTGGCCCATGAAGTCTGGACATACGAGGGTTCAAAGGAACCAGCTCTCGACGTCCTTTCGGTCAGTGTTCGGGTACGGTCAGACCCCTCACCCGATCTTTACGGGTGAATCGCCGAGGAGCCCTCTCCGCAAGAGGAGAGGAGCACTAACGACGCGAGCTACGCCTCAGCTCCCGCAAGCTGCGGCACCGCCGCCTTGTCAGCCGAAGATTTCGGCTCCAAGGCGGCGGGCTCCAAGGCGGCGGCGACCGCTTCCTCGACGCGCTCAAGCCAGATGAACTCCATCTCCTTGCGCGCGGTCTCAGGGATGTCTTCGTAATCCCGGCGGTTGCGCGCCGGCAGCATGACGCGCTTGATGCCGGCTGAGTGCGCGGCGACGACCTTTTCCTTGATGCCGCCGACCGGCAGCACCAGGCCACGCAGACTGATCTCGCCGGTCATCGCGGTATCGCTGCGGATAGTACGATCCGTCATCAACGAGACGAGCGCCATGAACATGGCCACGCCCGCGCTCGGCCCGTCCTTGGGCGTAGCGCCTGCCGGCACATGGACGTGGATGTCGCTCTTCTCGAAGCGACCGGCATCGATGCCGAGCGCAGCAGCACGGTTCTTGACGATAGAGAGCGCTGCCTGAGCGCTTTCCTTCATCACGTCGCCGAGTTGTCCGGTCAGGATCAGCCGACCCGAACCCGGAATCCGCGTCGCCTCGATGAACAGGATATCGCCGCCGACCGGCGTCCAGGCGAGACCGGTTGCGACGCCGGGCACGCTGAGCCGCATCGCCATTTCGCTCTCGAACCTCGCCGCGCCGAGGATCGTCACCACATCGTCGCGCGTGATGCGGATCGGCCCGGAGCCGCCTTCGGCAATACGCACCGCGGCGTTGCGCAGCACCTGGCCGATCTGGCGTTCGAGCCCGCGCACGCCCGCTTCACGGGTGTAGTTCTGGATGATGTCGCGCAGCACATCCTCGCCGATCTCGACCTGCTCCGGCTTCAGCCCGTTCGCCTCCATCTGCCGCCGCACCAGATAGCGCTTCGCGATCTGAAGCTTCTCGTCGGCGGTGTAGCTGGACAGACTGATGATCTCCATACGGTCGCGCAGCGGCCCGGGAATCGTGTCGAGCATATTCGCGGTGGTGATGAACACCACCCGGCTCAGATCGAACGGCACGCTGAGATAATTGTCGCGGAACGTGTTGTTCTGTTCCGGATCGAGCACTTCCAGCAGCGCCGCGCCGGGATCGCCCTGGATGCCGGCGCCGAGCTTGTCGATCTCGTCGAGCATCATGACGCAATTGCGCGAGCCGGCCTTGCGGATCGCCTGGATGATGTTGCCCGGCAGCGCGCCGATATAGGTGCGCCGGTGGCCGCGGATTTCGGCTTCGTCGTGCACGCCGCCGAGGCTGACGCGCACGAACTTCCGGTCCATGGCGCGCGCGATCGACTGGCCAAGCGACGTCTTGCCGACGCCGGGCGGCCCGACGAAACACAGGATCGGCGCTTTGCCTTGCGGCGAGAGCTTGCGCACCGCGAGATATTCGACGATGCGCTTCTTGATCTTGTCGAGACCGAAATGGTCTTCATCCAAAATGCGCCGCGCTTGCGCGATGTCGATCGGCTTTTCCTCGGGCAACGCCCAAGGCAGTTCGATCAGCCAATCGAGATAGGTGCGCACCATGCCGTATTCGCCGGCGGCCTCGGGCATCTTTTGCAAACGCCGCAATTCCTTGCGCGCCTGGTCCTCGACCTCTTTCGGCATTACGGCCTTGGCGATGGCGGCGTCGAGCTCGGCGATCTCCGCCGCCTTGCCCTCATCGCCTTCGCCAAGCTGACGCTGAATCGCCGCCATCTGCTCGCGCAGCAATACCTCGCGCTGACGCTCGTCGAGCGCGGCCTTGGTCTGCTTGCCGATTTCCTGCGACAGCCTCAAGACCTCGATGCGGTGCGACAGTTGGCGCGAGACCTTCTCCATGCGCGCGGTGATGCTGACGGTTTCGAGAATCTCCTGCTTCTCGTCCGGCTTCACGTCCATGTAAGCGGTGGCGAGGTCAGCAAGCTCCGACGGCGTCTCGATCGACTGGATCGCGGCGAGCAAATCCTGCGGCACCTGCGGTAGCAATTGAATCGCCTCGACCGCCTGGCCCTTCAGATTGACAAACCGCGCCTCGATCTCGGACGTCTTCGCGTCCGGCTCCGGAATCCGCAGCACGCGCGCGACCAGGAACGGCCAGCCGCTCAAATATTCGACGATCTGAAAACGCGCCTCGCCCTGGCAGACGAGATGGTTCGTGCCGTCGGGCGCGGTGATGTAACGCACGATATTGGCGATCGTGCCCATGCGGTGCATGTCGATTGCGGTCGGATCGTTCACGTCGGCGGCGCGCTGCAACAGGATGCCGACCTGACGCTGATCGCGTACGGCCTGCTGCGCGGCCGCGACCGATTTCGGGCGGCCAAGCGTGATCGGCAACACTAATCCGGGAAACAGAACGGTGTTGCGCACCGGCACGATGATCAATGCATCGGGAGGCAGTGGCGGCGAGCCACCGCCCTCCCCCGATCCAGTCTTTAATTGCAGATCAGCTTCACTAGACACGGCACTAGACACGACTTGCCCCTGCTTTCTGCAACCTAATCACCAGGTACCCCGCGGCGGCGGCACGGCGGACGCCGCTATAGCGCCCGGCCGGCAGCCGCAGCCGCCGGTAGAACTGCCCCTGCGGCAGTTCGAGCCGGTGGATCGTTGCGGTGCGCAATTCCGACGGCAGAACACGCGTTCCGGCGATGACCAGATCGCCGTCCTCGATCGCAACCCGCGCACCGTCCACATCGACGCCGGGCAGTGCGACCAGCACCAGAACTTCGAATTCGGTTTCCAAAATATCGACCGGCGGCTCCCACGCCGGCGACCGCGCCTGCGTGCCGGCGGGCCGAAACAGCGCGCGGTGCATACGCTCAGCCCGTGCGATCATCTCGCACGCTTCCGACCACATCCAATCGCGGGCCACATTACGGGCCATCGGATCACGGGCCATGGGATCACGGGCGATGGGACGCCCCTCCAGTTTGGTTTGAATATGTGTGGACGGGTGGGACGAAATTCAACGCCACTCGTCATTCCAGGATGCGGGCGTCAGCCCGCGAGCCCGGAATGACGGCTTACGCCTTACGGCGTCACGCCCAACGCCTTGAGCTCGGCATTCGCCACCGGCCCTTCGATCAGGGCTTTGGAGCAGCCCGCCACCGCCGTCCGAAACCGGCGCGTCGCCTCGTCTTTCTCGCCCTGCTGGAGCGCGAACTCGCCGCTGAAAACATTGGCCGAACAAACCTTCTCGCTTTTGAGCTCGGCATCTCGGTCGGTCGCCGCGGCAAACATGGCATCCGGCGACATTTCGCCGAGGAACATTCGAACCACCACGACGCAACACAGGACAATGTTGCGTGGAGCCGCTGACGACTAATTGAAAGCGTATCTATTGGCGCCGTCACGGCTGGCGCGGACCGTGGCAGGCGGCTTCGCATCGAGATGCGGCACGACGACGATGCGGTCGACCTCACCCCTCTTGAAGGCACGGAGGAACCGTTCGTAGTCCTTGAACGACACGCAGCCGAATGACTGACCGTTCGGGCCGAGCATGTAGGGATGCGCGAGTATGCCGTCACGGCCATACATGCTGTTGTCGCCGACGGGATTAAGGCGAATGGCTTCGACGCCGTGGAAAAGCCCATCGCGCAACGCGAGATCATAGACATTCGGCGGCGTCGCGCCGCGATCCTTGATGTTGACGTGATGCGAATCGTCCAACCATTGACCTAAGCCGGAATGCGCTTCCATCCGGTCGCCATTGGGCAGATAGACGACATGCGCTTCGATGTCATAGATCGCCGTGCGGTCGTCGACATTGGCGAGCAGCGGTGACTGGCTGCGCGCGGCCTGCGGCGCAAGCAGCTTCTGCAAAGGACTTCCGAGAGGCGCCGGTTGCGGAGAAATGGAGGCTGTGATCTCCGGCTCGACCGGGCCTGGGGCAACGCGAGCAATTTGGCGCGCCGGCTGAATTTGCGGCGCGGCGAGCGGCCGCGGCGACGGCAGCGGCATTGCGTTTGTACGATCGGGACTTGGCGTCGCCGCAGCGACGCGCGGCGCCGGGACGGGCGGCGCTGCCGGAGCCCTGAAGATCAGCAGTTTTACCGTGGTTATCGGCGCGGACGGAATGAGCGCACGGGCGGCAGCGGAAACTTCGACCGCGCCCGCGACGCCGCGATACGTCTTCTCCAAGGCCGCCGTTTCCAGTTTCGTTAGGGCTTGCGCGCCCAGCGTGAACGGCCGCTTGACCTTGAGATTGGAATTGCCGGCGTGCAGTCCGGCAACGATCCATGCCGCGGCAACAGTGACGCAGCCGATCATCGCGCCGGCGGCCGCGACGGATCCGACGCCGATAAAGAACGTGCCAAAGACCGCCCGGCGAAATTCGCCGAGCACAAATTCACGGCCACGGAATGCCGTGACGTCAGCGACCGTCGCGGTCGAATACGTCATGATGCGCGTGACTTGAACGGAACTGTCTAGATAGGAGCCGTTGCCGGCCGCGGCTGCCGCCGCGCGCCGAGCGATCCCGATGGCTCAAAGGATATGGAACTTGTCTTACACATACTCCCCACCCGCTTCACGTCCCCCGAAGCAACTACAATGCAGGGAGCAATCTTAAGCGGCTGTAAACGGCACGATTGCGGCAAACAGGACGCCGCATCGACCTTATGTTTAAGTCATGCAAAAAATGTGCTGCGGCAGCAACGCCTGTGGCGAAACTGTGGCTAACCCGCGCGCTCCGCGGCCACGCGACGCCTGCTACGCACGCCGTGTGCTAGCGCATGTACGAGTTCGGTGACGGCGGCAACAGTTGCCTGCGTGGGCTTGTCGTCGGCCCCGAGACTTTTGCGCACGGCATCCACCAGCGCCGAACCGACAACGACGCCGTCGGCGCCCTCGGCGATGGCGCGTGCCTGCTCACCCGTGCGCACGCCGAAGCCGACGCAGACCGGAAGTTTGGTGTGCCGCCTGATGCGCGCGACCGCGGCCGCGACTTTGCCGGGGTCCGGCGCCGCCGCGCCGGTGATACCGGTGATCGAGACGTAATAGACAAAGCCCGACGTATTGGTCAGCACCACCGGCAGCCGTTTGTCGTCGGTCGTCGGCGTGGCCAGGCGAATAAAATTGAACCCGGCCTGCACTGCCGGCAGGCATAATTCCGAATCTTCTTCCGGCGGCAGATCGACGACGATCAGCCCGTCGACGCCGGCTGCCTTGGCATCGGCCAAAAAACGCGCGACGCCGTAGATGTAGATCGGATTGTAGTAGCCCATCAGCACGATCGGCGTTTCCTCGTCGCCTGAGCGGAATTCGCGCACGGCGGCGAGCGTCTTCTTCATGTTCTGGCCGGCTTTCAAGGCGCGCAGCCCCGCGGCTTGGATCGCCGGCCCGTCCGCCATCGGATCGGTGAACGGCATGCCGAGCTCGATCACATCGGCGCCGGCCTTCGGCAGCGCTTTCAAGATCGCGACCGAAGTCTCGTAATCCGGATCGCCGGCCATGGTGAAGGTGACGAGCGCGGCGCGGCCTTCTTTCTTCAGCGCGGCAAAGCGCCGATCGATGCGTGTGGTCATTGCGCTTTATTTCTCAAGTGCTGCGCCACTGAATCAAGATCCTTGTCGCCGCGGCCGGAGAGATTGACCACCATCAGGTGATTCTTCGGCTTCTTGGGCGCGAGTTCAAGCACCTTGGCGATGGCATGCGCCGGCTCGAGCGCGGGAATGATGCCTTCGAGCTTCGACAAAAGCTGAAATGCGTTGAGCGCCTCGTCGTCGGTCGCCGAAAGAAATTTCACGCGGCCGACATCGTTGAGCCAGGCATGCTCCGGTCCGATGCCCGGATAATCAAGACCGGCCGAGATCGAGTGCGCCTCGTTGATCTGGCCGTCCTCGTTCATGAGCAGATAAGTGCGGTTGCCGTGCAGCACGCCCGGCCGCCCGCCCGCGATCGAAGCGGCATGCATGCCGCTATCGACGCCGTGACCGGCCGCCTCGACGCCGTAAATCTCGATGCTCTTATCGTCGAGGAACGGATGGAACAGCCCCATGGCGTTCGAGCCACCGCCGATACAGGCGACGAGCGAATCCGGCAGACGGCCTTCGGCCTCTTGCATCTGCTCGCGGGTCTCGTTGCCGATGATCGACTGAAAATCGCGCACCATCATCGGATAAGGATGCGGCCCCGCGATGGTGCCGATGCAATAGAATGTCGAGCCGACATTGGTCACCCAATCGCGCAGCGCCTCGTTCATCGCGTCCTTCAGGGTCTTGGCGCCGGATTCCACCGGCACGACCTTGGCGCCGAGCATGTTCATGCGGAACACGTTCGCCTTTTGCCGCTCCACGTCGACCGAGCCCATATAGACGATGCATTCGAGCCCAAACCGCGCGCACAAGGTCGCTGTGGCGACGCCGTGCATGCCGGCGCCGGTCTCGGCGATGATGCGTTTCTTGCCCATGCGCCGCGCCAGCAAAATCTGGCCGAGCACATTGTTCACTTTATGCGCACCGGTGTGATTGAGCTCCTCGCGCTTCAGATAGATTTTTGCGCCGCCGCCCGAAAGGCCGGAGACCGTCTTCCTACAATGCTCGGTCAGGCGTTCGGCGAAATAGAGCGGCGACGGCCGGCCGACATAGTGCGTCAGATAGCCGTCCATCTCTTTGCGGTAGGCGGGATCGGCTTTGGCCTCGGCATAGGCTTTTTCAAGTTCCAGAATGAGCGGCATCAGCGTCTCGGCGACGAAGCGGCCGCCATAGATGCCGAAGTGGCCGTGCTCGTCCGGCCCGGTGCGGAAGGAGTTGCGTTGCTGCACGGTCATCGCGAAACTTTCTTACGCTACACGATCGATTTGCTGCGCCGCGGCGGCGCGCGCCGCGCGGACGAAGGCGCTTATCTTATCAGGGTCTTTTATCCCGGGCGCGCGCTCGACGCCGGAAGACACATCGACGCCGGGCGCGCGCGTGATGCGCAAGGCGTCCGTCACATTGCCGGCATCGAGGCCGCCGGACAGCATGAACGGCATGCCGGGATCGAGATTTTCCAACAGATGCCAATCGAACGTCTTGCCGAGCCCGCCCGGCCGCGTCGCCTCGCGCGGCGCGCACGCGTCGAACAACAGACGATCGGCAATTCCGGCATAGGGCGAGACGGCGGCAAGGTCGCTCTTCGTCTCGACGGCAATCGCCTTCATCACCGGCAGGCCGAAGCGCGTCTTAAGGGCAGCGACCCGCGCTCGGGTCTCCTTGCCGTGAAGCTGCAACATGTCCGGCTGCAGGGCCTCGACCAGCGCTTCAAACACGGCATCATCGGCATCGACGGTCAGCGCCACTTTCTGCGCGCGTCCGCGCACCCGCTGACCGAGCGGCCGGGCGGCGTCATACGCAAGATGACGCGGCGACGGCGGGAAGAACACAAAGCCTACCATGTCGGCGCCCGCATCGAGCGCGACATCGAGCGCCTCGGATGTCGAGAGGCCGCATATCTTGACGATCAGGCTCATTTCTCAGAACGCTCGACAAAGGGGATCAACGTGTCCAACTCCGCGACCAAAGAATCAAGCCGGTTTTGAATAACATCGGCGATGATTTCGAGATCAATCTGCCAATATGCGTGCACGATCAAATTGCGCAAGTCGGCGATCAATCTCCACTCTATCGAAGGCGAAGTACTCTTAATCTCGGCCGACACCCTGTTGAGGGTCTCACCGATAATAACAAGGCCGTAAAGCGCAGCATGTAGCGGCTGCAAGGCCTCTGCCAGAATGTCGGGCGGAAGGCCGCCAGCACTGTCGCGCGCATAGCCAGCATACGCGCGGGCGTCGCGCAGTCGATCGAGATCGGAGCGATTCATACCGGCTCGACGAGGCGTGGAAATTCGTCGGCCTCACGGCCTTTGAGCCCGCTCTTGAGCACAATGCCAACTGGCCGGCCTAAAAGGTCGGACAATTCAACTTCAGCTCCGGCCAAACCCCAGAGATCAAGACCGGGCCGCTTTTCGGCCAGGAAATCCAATCCGTTATCGTCAAATACATGTCCAGCACTGCCACGCGGCAGCAATCCGATGATCTTTATCGGATGTTTGGCCTCGATTGCCGCAATATGCATACGCAGAATCGAGCGATTGATGTCGGGCGCATTCATCGGGGCTGTCTCAGGCCGGTAATCTTAGCATAAAACGGTGTTCCCGGCTAATCATCGGATCGGCGGCTGAAGCTGGAGCCGCTCGGCCGGCTCGACCGCCTGCGGAATGCTGACAGGGGCCCCCGCGCGCTTGAGCGTATCCATTTCGGCGCGGAGATGAGCGACCTCGCGCTCCAGCCGGCGCGCGGTTCGCCGCCACTTGGTCTGGCGAAGCCAGGCCGCGATGCCGCCTACAATCACACCGAGGATCAGCACGGCGATAAGCACGACAAACAGCGGCTTGGTCACCGCGGCGGCGGGAACGTCCGGATTGAACGGGTCGAGCGAGACCGTGACGTCCTGCCGGTTCGCCACCGCGAAGGCGATTATGACAATGGCGAGGGGAATGAGAGTAAGCGCCGCCACGATCTTGCGTAGCGTGCTGCCGCCCGATTGCGGGGCGCTAGTCAACCTTCAGACGGCCGATTGAGCCGTTCGCGCATTTCCTTGCCGGTCTTGAAGAACGGCACGCACTTCTGATCGACCGAGACATGCGCGCCGGTGCGCGGGTTGCGCCCGGTGCGCGCCGGGCGCTTTTTCACCGAGAACGCGCCGAAGCCGCGCAGTTCCACCCGGTCGCCGCGCGCCATCGCCGCGATCACCTCACCGAGGATAGCGTTGACGATGTTTTCGACGTCGCGCTGGTACAGGTGCGGGTTCTGCGCCGAAATCCGCTGAACCAACTCAGACTTGATCATGTCCGCCGCCAATCGTAGCCGAGTATGTCGGGTCGCCCGCGAACGCCGGTCCGAGATCCCGACGGGCTGAAGCAAAAAGCTCCGTCGGTCAGTTCGCACCTGCAGGGTGCCAAAGGGCCAGTAGACCGTCAAGATTGAAACGCTCGACCGCCCCAATCGCACCCCACTCGTCGAGGCGGCGTGCCAGCGCGTCGAGACCCACCGCATCGAGCGCCGCGATGGCCGCGGCGTGCAGGAAGGGCAAATCGCCGAACCGGCTTTGCAGCTCGTAGTCGCGCACCGGCAGCTTGGTGTCGACATCCTTGTTCTTGGCGAGCCATGCCAGCGCCGTCCGCTCGTCGCCAAGCTCATCGATCAGCTTGAGATCGATCGCCTGGTGGCCCGTGAACACCCGGCCATCGGCCGCCGTCGCAAGCTGGGCGTCGGTGAGATGGCGACGGTCCTGCACGATGCCTTTGAACCAGGCGTAAGAGTCCTGAATGATCGAATTGAGCGCCGCCGTGGCTTCGGGGCTGGTCGGCTCAAAACCGTCGGGCGCAGCCTTCAGCGGCGTCGATTTCACCGCTTCCATCTTGACGCCGATCTTGCCGAGAAGATCGGCGAAGTTCGGATACTGGAACAGCACGCCGATCGAGCCGACCAGCGAAGTCTGCTGCGCCACGATGTGATCGCCGGCAAGCGCTGTAATGTAGCCGCCGGACGCGGCCATGCTGTCGACGACAATGACCAGCGGCTTCTGCGCGCGCAGACGGGTCAGCGCGTCGAAGAGCTGCTCGGAACCGGCGGTGGTGCCGCCGGGGCTGTCGACATGGACGATGACGGCGCGCGCCGTCGGCGAGCGGCCGAGCCGGTCGAGCTGCTCGACGCGGTTCCGATCGCCGCGGATCAGACCTGAAATGGTCACGCGCGCGATATAGGGGCGAACGCCGACCAGACCTATACGATTGTTGGTCATAATACCGACGCCGGCAATGCCGAGAACAAGCAAAGCGACGGCGGTCACGCGCCAGAAGGTGAGCTTACGCCGGATACGGCGGCGATCGGCGATCAGGTCGGCATCAAGCGACATGCGATTGTTCCTTGTTCAGCCCCGCCCCTCTTTCGTCATTCCGGGGCCGAGCGAAGCGAGGAACCCGGAATCCATAACCACCGTCGGTGAATATGGATTCCGGGCTCACCACTTCGTGGCGCCCCGGAATGACAAGCAACTCAGTCCTCGGCTTCTTCTTCCTTTTCGCCGTCTTCGCTCTCCTCGCCCTTGCGCTTGAGCGCGGTGCCAAGAATGTCGCCGAGCGTGGCGCCGGAATCGGACGAGCCGTATTGCGCGATCGCCTCCTTCTCCTCGGCGACTTCCAGTGCCTTGATCGAGACGGTTACGCGCCGCGAGCGGCGGTCGAACTGAGTGACGCGCGCGTCGACCTTCTGGCCGACGGCAAAGCGATCCGGACGCTGCTCGGAACGATCTCGCGCCAGCTCGGATCGCTTGATGAAGGAGACGTATTCGGTGCCGACGACCTTCACGTCGATCCCGCCTTCCTTCACTTCGACCACTTCGCAAGTGACGACGTCGCCCTTCTTGAGCTCGCCGGCAGCCGCCTCCTCGGTGGCGCCACCACCAGCACCCGCGCCGGCGCCGGAAAGCTGCTTGATACCGAGCGAAATGCGCTCTTTCTCGACGTCGACATCGAGGACCTGCGCCTCGACCTTGTCGCCCTTCTTGTATTCTTCGATGACCTGCTCGCCCGGGCGTTTCCAGTCGAGATCGGACAGGTGCACCATGCCGTCGACGTCGCCGTCGAGGCCGAGGAACAGGCCGAATTCGGTCTTGTTCTTGACCTCGCCTTCGACCACAGAACCGACCGGGTGCTTCTCGACGAACAGCTCCCACGGATTGCGCATGGTCTGCTTGAGGCCGAGCGAAATACGGCGTTTCACCGGATCAACTTCGAGCACCTGCACTTCGACTTCCTGCGAAGTCGAAACGATCTTGCCCGGATGCACGTTCTTCTTGGTCCACGACATTTCCGAAACGTGGATCAGGCCTTCGATGCCGGGCTCGAGCTCGACGAAAGCGCCGTAGTCGGTGATGTTGGTGACGCGGCCCTTGAAGCGCGCGCTGACCGGATACTTCGCCTCGATGCCCTGCCACGGATCGTCGAGCAATTGTTTCATGCCGAGCGAGATGCGGTGGGTCTCGTGGTTGATCTTGATGATCTTGACCTTCACCTGCTGGCCGATATTGAGCACCTCGGACGGATGATTGACGCGACGCCAGGCGATGTCGGTGACGTGCAACAGCCCGTCGATGCCGCCGAGATCCACGAACGCGCCGTAATCGGTGATGTTCTTGACGACGCCGTCGATGACCTGACCCTCTTCGAGGTTCTGCACCAGTTCCTGGCGCTGCTCGGCGCGCGTCTCTTCCAGCACGGTGCGGCGGGAGACGACGATATTGCCGCGTCGGCGATCCATCTTGAGGATCTGGAACGGCTGCGAATTGTTCATCAGCGGCGACACGTCGCGGATCGGGCGGATATCGACCTGCGAGCGCGGCAGGAAGGCGACCGCGCCATCAAGGTCGACGGTGAAGCCGCCCTTGACCTGATTGAAGATGACGCCCTGCACCTTTTCGTTATTCTGGAATGCCTTTTCGAGCTTGCCCCAGCTTTCTTCGCGGCGCGCCTTGTCGCGCGACAGCACGGCCTCGCCGAGCGCATTTTCGATTCTCTCGAGATAGACCTCGACGATGTCGCCGACTTTGATCTCGTTCTGGCGGCCCGGCCCCTGGAACTCGCGCATCGCCACGCGGCCTTCGGTCTTGAGACCGACATCGATGACGGCCAAATCGCGTTCGATCGCGACCACCGTGCCTTTGACGACGGCGCCTTCCTGCACGTGGCCGTCGTTGAAGGATTCATCGATCAGCTTGGCGAAGTCCTCGCGCGAGGGCGCGCCAACGCCAGCTTGAGCCGAAACTTGAGCCATAAAAAACTCCCAACCCCGCGAATGAAAATGATCCCGAACATGCGGCAGCCGCCGGTTCGACCGGCGGGTGGGGCCAAGGCCATAGGTTCAGGACGAAGCTTGCGTTCCAGAGTTTTTCGCCATGCGGACGAGACGGTGAGCGGACTTACCTCCAATGACGAAAGCGCGGTTTAACGGCGCTTTCGATCCGCTCGAACGGCCTCGATGATATCGACGGCGGCCCGGAACGCCGCGTCTATACCCAAATGCGTGGTATCGAGCAAGTGCGCGTCCGGAGCAGCCTTCAGGGGGGCCGCGGTTCGTCGGGAATCGCGTTCATCCCGCCGCAGCAGGTCGGCAAGGACATCCTCTTCCTCGGCCATTTCACCCCGCGCCCGCAGTTCCAGCGTCCGCCGGCTGGCCCGCACCTCAGGAGACGCAACGACAAAAAGCTTAACGTCGGCGCCGGGGGCGATAACGGTACCGATATCACGGCCGTCGAGTACCGCCCCAGGCGGCTTGGTCGCGAAACCGCGCTGATAATTGATCAGGGCCTGGCGCACTTGCGGGATGGCGGCGACCACCGACGCGGCCTCCGTAATGGCCTGCAGTTTCAGCGCATTATCTTCGAATTTGGTCGGCTCGAGCATGACAGCCGCTTCGGTGGCACGCGTGGCGTCATCCGGTGAATGTCCGGCATCGAGGACCGCCTTTGCCACCGCCCGATAAAGCAGGCCGGTATCGAGATAATGCAGCCCGTAAACGGCCGCGATCTGCCTCGCAATTGTCCCCTTGCCCGAGGCGGCCGGCCCGTCGATCGCAATAATCATGACAAATCCGCGCCCAAGCCCCGCATTAATTCGACGAATCCCGGAAAACTCGTTGCAATGAAGGTGCCATCGTCGACTTGCACCGGCCGCTCGCTGGCGAGACCCAGAACCACAGCCGACATCGCGATGCGATGATCCATGTGTGTGGTGACTGCGCCGCCCCCCTTAGCACGGCCATTGCCGTGCACGATGAGGTCGTCACCTTCGATGTCGAGCGCGACCCCGTTGACGCGCAACAAATCGGCCGTGGCGGCGAGACGATCGGATTCTTTCACCCGCAACTCTTTGAGCCCGCGCATCCTGGTGGCGCCTTCGGCGAAAGCCGCGGCAACGGCCAAGACCGGATATTCATCGATCATGGACGGAGCGCGCGAGGCTGGCACGTCCACTCCGCGCAATGCGCCGGCGTGTACGCGCAGGTCGGCGACGTCCTCGCCGCCTTCATTGCGTTCGTCGAGCCGCTCGATCGAAGCGCCCATCTCCATGAGCGTGGCGACAAGACCGGTACGCAGCGGATTCATCATCACGCCCTGCAGGATCACGTCCGAACCGGGCACCACGAGAGCTGCAATCAGCGGAAAAGCGGCCGAGGACGGATCGGCGGGAACCATGATCGGCCGCGGCATAAGCTCCGGCTGACCGGTCAATGTGATGCGGCGGCCGTTTCGCTCCGTTGCCTCGACGCGGACTTCCGCGCCGAAATACCTCAGCATCTTTTCGGTATGATCGCGCGTCGCCTCCGCTTCGATCACGACGGTCTCGCCCGGCGCGGAAAGACCGGCCAAGAGCGTCGCCGACTTCAATTGCGCCGACGGAACCGGCGGCTCGAACACAATCGGCATGGGGTCGCGCGCGCCCTTGAGCGTCAGCGGCAACCGGCCGTCCGCCGAGACTAGCGCACGCGCGCCGATCCGCTCCAGCGGATCGAGCACGCGCCGCATCGGCCGGCTGCGCAGCGAAGCGTCGCCGTCGAATGTCGCCGTGATCGGGCAGCCGGCGACGGCGCCGAGCGTGAGCCGGCAACCGGTGCCGGAATTGCCGAAATCGAGGGAACCGGCAGGCTCGGCAAAACCGCCGACGCCGACCCCGTGGATCGACCAGGCCTGCTCGCCAGTCCGCGAAATGCGGGCGCCGAGCGCCTGCAGCGCCTTCGCTGTGTTGAGGACATCCTCCCCTTCGAGCATGCCGCTTACTGTGGTCTCCCCGACCGTGAGCGCCCCCAGAATAAGGGCCCGGATCGAAATCGACTTGTCGCCCGGCACGCGGATGCGACCGGCCAAAGGGCCGTTGCGGCGGGCGGTAAGGGGGACAGAAGCAGGGTCGGAATGCATGGGTGGGGTCCGGCCGGGAAGGTAATACCGGCTTTATGCCCGCCGTCTATCACGGGCCGGAGCGCCGCGTCATCCTGTGGTTTTTCGGGATCGGGCTGCCGGGGACCGGGGCCAATCGACTATTGACAGCCGCGTTTCGACTAGCCAAGTGAAGCACCCGAATTGCTCAAAGGATCCGGACCGTGGCCAAACCCGAACTGGGTACGAAAAGGCTCTGCGCCAGTTGTGGCGCCAAGTTCTATGATCTGCACAAAGATCCGATCCACTGCCCCAAATGCGGTACGGTCTATGAGATCGCGCCGGTCGTGACGCGCGGGCGGCCCGAAGCAGCAGCAGTCGTTCCGCGGCCCGCCCCGGTGGAGGAGGTCGCGACGCCGGAGCCGCCGGAGGTTGAAACCGTTTCGCTCGAAGAGGCCGACGCCGAGGCGTCCGGGGCCAAGAAGCCCGCGACGGCCGGGGCCGACGCCGCCGAGGAAGACGTCGAGGTGGACGAGACCCTCGCTGACGACGATGACACCTTCATCGAGGAACAGGAAGAAGAGGATGCCGATGTCACCGACATTATCGGCGGCGATATCGAGACCGAGGAAGAAGGATAATCAGGAGTTGGCAAGGCGTGTTCGGTTATCAGAACGCTGTCTGGACTTCTGATTACCGGCGTCTGACTCCGTTCCCTGATTGGGGCCATAGCTCAGCTGGGAGAGCGCCTGCATGGCATGCAGGAGGTCGGCGGTTCGATCCCGCCTGGCTCCACCACCCTCCGCTCGCGATGTGAGTGAAGGCGCCGAAACCCACCAGAAGAAAAACAATGCGGGCCGTTCCGCTGGACGCCCGGTGAAAGAGCGGTGCGCCGCCGACATTTTGCGGACCGGTCAATCCGGCGCCGGCCCATGCCGTCATACGGATGCCGCCATATTTGTTTGCTGCCACTGTTGTCGTGCTAGAGCGCTATCCTTTTAGATTGAATCGATTGACGCTCTAGCATCTTGATTGAGCATGATCTTTTCGGAAAACCGGTTTCCACTTTTCCGGATCATGCTCTAATATTCACGCGGGCGCGCAAACGGAGACGGGGTATGCGGGCAGTATTTATGCGGGCGGCGCTGATCGCCGGGATTGGGACGGCGGCCACGATGTCCGCCTTGGCCATAAGCTTGGCCGCAGCCGGTCCACTCGTCGCACAACAGCAAGTCGCCCAAACACAGTCCGCGGACCCGAACGAGCCGGATCAGGCAGCTCCGCCGCCGGCAGCGAAGCCGCGCCGTAAGGGAGCCAAGCTCACCACGCCCACCAATCCCGATCTCGACACCGACGACCAGCTCGCGCCGTCGCAGATGCAGCAACAGATGCCGGCAGCCGTGGCGCAACCGAGCAGCGCCGCGGTGAAGCCAACCCGGCCGGCCGTGCGCGCGGAGACGGCCGCCTCGCCGGCGGCTGCCCCCGGCCGCGCGCCCGTCGCCGGATCGAGAGCCGCGAGTGCGCGAGTGGTCGCTTGCAGCGGAGCTTTTTCCAAAGATTCGAGCCACCTCAGACTCGCGATGACCTTCGACACCAAGAACGTCACCTTTAGCGACGTCGAGTCCAGCGACGGCTCCAAAGTTCCGGCCTCGGTTCTCTTCCCGACCGACCCGAAACGGCGCCTCGAAGTGTGGTGGTCAAATCCCGCCGCGCGGAGCCAGACCTATCTCATCGTCATCAACGGCAAATCGACTTGGACCGCGCCCGGCGGCATGAAACTTGGCCTGACATTGGCGCAATTGGAAAAGCTCAATCACAAGCCGTTCAAGCTCAAAGGCTTCGACAAAGACGGCACCGCAACGGTCAGCGACTGGGATGGCGGCCTGCTCGCGACGCTCGCCGGCGGCTGCAAGTCCGGGCTCAGTGTGCAAGCCGATCCGAAAGCCGGCCCGGATGCGGTCAGCGCGCTGACCGCCGACAAGGAATACAGTTCCTCAGACCCCGCGATGCGCGCGATCAAACCAATCGTCAGCGAGATTCTCATCGGATATTGAAGAGCTACGGCTTGGCGCGCGCCGGCAGAGCCTGCGTGCCGCCGCCCTTTTCGCTGGCGCTCATCGACCTGACGTCGCGCGCCATTTCCAGGCAGGTCAAGAGTTCCGTGTAGCTCGACTCCCCGCCCATTCTCGATTCGTTGGTGCAGGCTATCTTGTCGGGCGGCGCGAAGCTCGGCCATTCCTTGACGATCTGGTCGCGAATGGCCTTTTCGCTGTCGAGACAATTTTGCTTCTCTTCACCGACCGCCGAGTCGTGGAAGGTCACGCCGCCCTGCTGCGCGATGCCCGTGCAAACCTGCTCCACATTGAGTGTTGGGATGCTATCGGCGACGGGCATGATCAGGTGCGCGCCGAGGATTAATGCCGGGGGGAGAATCATGGCCGTGCTCCGTCGCTTTAGCGTGCTCGATATAGTATGCCCGCACGACGGAACCATAAAGATGGAACCGGAGAACGCCAAGAGGCGCCGGGAGTGCTGGAAGGAAAAAGCCGTTCCCGGCTTGATCCAGGAATAAAAGGCGCTATGGCTTGTGCCCAAGGGGTTGGGGATAGCCGATGATTCTTGCACCGATCTTTGCACCGCTTCTTGGGACAGCGCTTGTCTTTGCCGTGGTCACCGGTCCGCTCGACGGCTCAACCGCCGCGCGGAATTTATCGGCGCAGCAAAAGAGCGCGGCGACCCAACCGCTTGTTCGGTCGGCCACCGATTGCATCGTGCACGCCGTCGTTGCCGATCCGCGCTATGGCGCGAAGCCGGCCGCCGAACTTGGCAGCGAACTCGGCGATCTGATCGTCGCGTCGATGCCGTCGTGTGTCGCGCCGGTGCGCGCGATGATCGACGCCTACGACCGCTATTTCGGCGAAGGCAGCGGAGAGGCTTTCTTCATGGGCCCCTATCTCGACGTGCTGCCGAAAGTGGTCGTGGGAGCAGGCAAGAAGGCGTCGCAGTAGCGCCGTCGGCTTTGATCGCACCGCCGCCAAAGATCACTGCTTCGGCGCTTACTGCTTCGGCGACGGGCCGATGACGTCAATGACGCGCATTCTGGTCGGATCCACGACCACGACTTTGTTCTCGACCACTGTGTATCTGTAGAGCTTCGCCGCCGGGACCGCGGCCAAGGCGTCGTCCGGCAACGTATAGAGTTCGATCATGGGCGGCACGTCGGCGCCGATCACGGCGGAAAAATCCTTCGGCGATGTTTTGCTCGTGTCCTTGCTCACCTCGGCGTAGATCGCGCTGCGCTGCGCCGACGTCAAAAGCGGCTTCTGTTCGATCGCTCCGCTCACGCCCGCGTCGCTGCCGGTGCCGCTCGTCGCGGCATTGCCCGCGCCAACGCTTCCGGGATTATTTGTTTGAGCACCGGCAGAGGACAGACCTGCCGCGCCGAACAAAATTGTCCCCAACACAATCGGCAAAGCACGGTTCTTCATCGTCTCCTCCGTTCTTCTTGCTGAGTTCAGTACGGTTGAAGCGCGCGCCGCCTTTCGGCAGCGCGCGCCGCAGTTTTTTCAGCGATCGCCCTTAGCGTGGGATCGACTGGATCGCATTCCCGGTCGCGGGATCGATGACCAGGATCCGACCGGGCTCGTAGACGTAGCGGTAGATGTACGGCTGGGTGGCGATGATCGAACCGTTGTCGACTACGGGCGCCGATTGAGGCGGCGTCGTTACGACTTCGTCGTAGAGCGGCCGCGAATAATCGGGTCTTGTTGCGACCACCGCGGGCGCCGGCGCCACTTCGTCATAGATCGGCTGCGGATAAGTTGCGACCGAACGATCGATCACGGTTGTCGGCGCCGGAACAACGCGTTGCGTCACAGTGCGCGTCGTTATCACCTGCCGGCGCGCCATGCGGGCGGGCACGGTTCGGACCGTGCGCACCGTCTCGGTGGTCACCGTCTGCGTTGCTGCCGGTTGCGCGGTGATTACGGTTTGTGCGTTCGCGGCCGATGCGCCGGCGATGAGCGCAAAACCGAGCGCCGTACCGAGCGCTGTATATGAAATTGACGATCTCAGGGCTCTCATTGGCCTACTCCTATCTCGTTCTCGGACGTGTGGAGCTGTCGTCCGAGCCACTGACCTAACGCGTGTCGGCGGTGCGCGTTCCTTGCGCGTTGCTTGTGCGCGCGCGCCGGTCAAGCGCCGTGCCGTACGAGTAAGAATCCGAGGCGTTTCGGCGCACAGGCAGCCTTTGTTCCGGTGCCGCAATATTGACGTGCTCGCGCCTTGCAGCAACCGCAGCCGAGGGAAAGCCCGTTTCAAGCAAATCCCAACCTCAATTGACCGTCGTGAACGCTAAGTGCAGTCTGCGGCCCGGCGCGGGAATCACCACGCAGGTTTTTGCTGGGGGTAGTCATGTTCGGCTTGGGCGACCTGTTCCAGTGGGAGCGGTTCGTAACGCCTACCGTAATCAAGATTTTTTACTGGCTCGCCGTCGTTCTCTCGATCCTGCTCGGCTTCGCCGGCGTCGTGAGTTCGCTCACGACCATGGCGTTCAATCCGTTCCTCGGCATGATCTTTCTGATCGCGAGCGTGCTCGGCGCCTTCATGGGCGTGATCGTAGCGCGCATCATCGCCGAATTCGTGCTCATCGTGTTCCGCATCAACGAGCATCTCGGCGCCATTAGGAATCAGGGCAACGGCCTGAGAGGCTAGGATTGAGCGCCCCACCTGATGGCCTGAATTATTCCTGATTGCCCTAATTCGCGAAGCGGAAGTGCATCACGTCGCCGTCCGCCACGACATAGTCCTTGCCTTCGAGCCGCATCTTGCCGGCGTCGCGCGCGCCGGCTTCACCGCTGCAAGTGACATAATCGTCATAGCCGATCGTCTCGGCCCGGATGAAACCGTGCTCGAAATCGGTATGGATGACGCCCGCCGCCTGCGGCGCCTTGGTGCCGCGGGTAATCGTCCAGGCGCGGGCCTCCTTTGGCCCGGCGGTGAAATAGGTGACGAGATGAAGGAGCGCGTAGCCGGCGCCGATCAGCCGATCGAGACCCGCTTCTTTCAACCCGACGGACTCCAGATAATCGGTGCGCTCGTCGCGCGACAGCACCGCGATCTCCGCTTCGATCTTGGCCGAGATGACGACGGCGGCCGCGCCTTCGGCTTTAGCCCTCTCCTCGACCTTGCGCGAAAACGCATTGCCGTTTGCCGCGGACCCTTCATCCACGTTGCAGACGTAAAGCACCGGCAGCGAGGTCAAGAGGCCCAGCGTGCGGAAGAGCTTTTCCTCCTCGGCCTTGCGTTCGGTCAGCCGCGCCGGCTTGCCGTCGCGCAAGAGGGCCAGCGCGCGATCGACCAGATCGAGAGTCTCTTTGGCTTCTTTGTCGCTACCCTTGGCTTTTTTGCTCAAAGCGTCGACGCGCCGCTCCAAGCTGTCGAGATCGGCGAGCATCAGCTCGGTTTCGATGGTCTCGATATCGGCGATCGGATCGATGCGGCCTTCGACATGGGTCACATCGGTATCCTCGAAGCAGCGCACGACATGCGCAATCGCGTCGACCTCGCGGATATTGGCGAGAAACTGATTGCCGAGCCCCTCGCCTTTCGATGCGCCGCGCACCAGGCCCGCGATATCGACGAAGGTGAGCCGCGTCGGCACGATGATCGCCGACTTGGCAAGCGTCGCCAACCTATCGAGCCGCTTATCCGGCACCGCCACCTCGCCGACATTCGGCTCGATGGTGCAGAACGGATAGTTCGCCGCCTGCGCCGCAGCGGTTTCGGTCAGCGCATTGAAGAGGGTCGACTTGCCGACATTCGGCAGGCCGACGATGCCGCATTTGAAGCCCATTGGAAATTTTACCCGTAGAGTTCTTTATCCGTTTGCCGGCGGTTCACGCCGCGTCATTGCCGTTGTTTGGGCCGTTGCTTTGGCCGTTGTCTTGCTGTTCGCCAAAGCCCTTCGCCACCATGGCGAGATGGACCTTATTTTGAAAAGTTGCGCCCTCGCCACGCGCGATCAGATCGGCATTGTCGGCAAGAATTCCGATCAGCGCTTCGACCCAACCCTTCTCGCCCTTGGCGAAATCGCTCAGCACGTAATGCTGCACCATGTCTTTGTTGCCGGGATGACCGATGCCGATGCGGACCCGGCGGTAGTCGTTGCCGATGTGCTCGGAGATCGAACGCAAGCCGTTATGGCCGGCAATGCCGCCGCCGGTTTTGACCCTGACCTTGGCCGGCGGCAGATCGATCTCGTCGTGAAACACCGTGACGGCGTCGAGCGGCAGCTTGTAGAAATGCGCCGCCTCGGCGACCGCGCGCCCCGATTCATTCATGAATGTGCCGGGCAGCAGCAGGAGCGCGCGCTCGCCGCCGATCGGCCCCTCGCACGCGACACCTTGAAAGCGCCGGCGCCACGGGCCGATGCCGTGGCGCTTGGCGATTTCTTGAAGCGTCATGAAGCCGACATTGTGCCGGTTGTCGACGTAACGCTCTCCCGGATTTCCAAGTCCGACCAGGAGTAGCATCAGCGTCGTCCCGCGCTAGAACATGATCCGGAAAAATGGCAACCGGTTTTCCGAAAAGATCACGCTCAATCAAAATACTAGAGCGCCAATCGATTCAATCGGAAGCGATTGACGCTCTAATGCGGCGAGGTTCCCAGAGTTCGGAACCTCACTTCTTCTCGGCACCAGCGGCGGGGGCGGCGCCTGCCGCACCGCCGGCAGCGGCACCAGGAGCAGCACCCGGAGCGCCGGGCGCACCTGTAGGCGCGGGGCCGGCGGCGGCTGCTGCTGCAGCCGCGGCTGCTGCGGCGGCGGCGGCGTCTGCTGCTGCCTTCATTTCTTCCGCGTAGCCTGACGGCGGCACGACCGTGACCAGAGTAATGTCGCGGCCGGACACCGAGCGCACGCCTTCCGGCAGCTTGACGTCGCTCAAATGCTTGGAGTGATTGATATCGAGCGAGCCGACATCGACCTCGATGCCGGTCGGGATGGCTTCAGCAAGACAGCGCACTTCGACTGTATGGGTCACGATCGAGACCGTACCGCCGCGCTTCACGCCGGGCGATTGCTCGGCATTGCGGACCAGGATCGGAATGTTGACGCGGATGGTCGCGCCCTCGCCGAGCCGCATGAAGTCGACATGCAGCGGCAGGTCGCGCACCGCATCGAGCTGAAAGTCGCGCGGAATGACACGATGCTTCGCACCGTCAACCTCGATGTCGTGAATGGTCGTCAAAAAGTGGCCGGCATAGATGCGCTGGCGCAACTCGTCATAATCGAGCGAGATCGGCAGCGGCGCCTTGCCGTCGCCGTAGATGATTCCGGGTACGCGGCCAGCACGACGTTCAGCCCGGGCGGCCCCCTTGCCTGCCCGCGAACGCGCCGCCGCCTTGATCGTAGTGACGGTCGCCATAGGATGTTCCTTATCTAAAACCTTGTGATTCAAGGGAATTTCCGCGTGCAGCCTCCAGGGGTGCTGTAGCAGCCGCGGAAGCGGCGCTTATAGCGGCGCAAATCTTGAAAAACAAGGAAATGGGAGGCGCCAGGCCGAGCTTTAGTTAGGACCCGGATTAAAGCTGCCCGCGGCCCCGCTTGGAGGCTGCTGCACGGAAACTGCGGTGCCTGCGGCGAGCGCAGCCTCAAGCGCGGCAATGCGGGTCTTCAGCGCCTCATTCTCCTCGCGCGCGATGCGCGCCATGTCCTTGACCGCCTCGAATTCTTCCCGCTTGACCAGGTCGAGATCGCGCAGCCACCGCTCGGCCTGCGTGCGGAACAGCGTCTCGAACTCGCGCCGCACGCCTTGCGCGACACCCGCCGCGTCATTCATTAAGCGCGCAACCTCGTCGAAAAACCGATTCGTTGTCTGCACCATGACCGCCTCTCCAGTCCGCCTCTCAAGCCTGCTGCCGGACCGCTGCTGATTCCCGTTTCAGCCCGCTTGCCATGCGGAATGACAATGGCGATGGTGCGGCTCCGCCGCAAGGGGCGATAGTGCGGCGCGGCCGCAAGGGACTCGGCCGCAACTCTATCGCCGCAATGCGACATCGTGATTAAGAGACGCGGCGGACTGAAGACAGATTCGATGCGCTGTAAGAGAGCCCATTCATGTTCATCCTGCCGGTCATTCCCTATCCCGCGATCAATCCGATCCTGATTTCGATCGGACCATTGGCCATTCGCTGGTATGCGCTCGCCTACATCGTCGGCATTATCGCCGGCTGGTTTTATGCGCGCGCTATTATCAAGTCCGAGCGTTTGTGGGGCGGCCCGGCGCCGTTCACCGCTCTCGACTTCGACGATTTCGTAGTCTGGATCACGCTCGGCATCATCCTCGGCGGCCGCATCGGCTATGTGCTGTTCTACAACCTTCCGCATTTCGCCTCGCATCCGGTCGAGATTTTTCAGATCTGGACGGGCGGCATGTCATTCCATGGCGGCGTCGCCGGCTGCATCGTCGCCGTCCTTTTATTTGCGTGGCGGCGGCGCATCCCCACGCTCTCGCTCGGCGATGTCACGTGTGCGGTCGCGCCGATCGGGCTGTTTCTCGGCCGCATCGCCAATTTCATCAACGGCGAATTGTGGGGCCGGCCGACGGATGTGCCTTGGGCCATGGTCTTTCCCTATGGCGGCCCGGAGCCGCGCCACCCCAGTCAACTCTATGAGGCAACGCTGGAAGGTGTTGTCCTTCTCGTTGTTCTCGGCCTGCTGGTGCGCGCCGGCGCGCTCAAGCGACCCGGCGTCGTTACCGGAATTTTTTTGATCGGCTACGGCATCGCGCGCACGACCTGTGAATTCTTTCGCGAGCCGGACGTGCAACTTGGTTTTCTCTGGAGCTCGGGTTGGCTCACCATGGGAATGCTGCTGTGCATTCCGCTGATCCTGGCCGGCATCGTGCTGCTCACAGTCGTCATGCGCCGCAAGCCTATTGTGAAAGATGGCTGAGCAGCGCACGCCGCTCGAAGACGAAATCCGCCGGCTGATCGGCGTTGCCGGGCCGATGCCGATTGCCGAATATATGCGGCTGTGCCTGACGCATCCGCAATACGGCTACTACGTCAATCGCGATCCGCTCGGCGCCGGCGGCGACTTCGTCACCTCGCCAGAGATCAGCCAGATGTTCGGCGAGCTTATCGGGTTATGGATGGGCTCGGTCTGGCAGCAGATGGGCGCGCCGGAAAATGTACGCGTCATCGAGCTCGGTCCCGGACGCGGCACGCTCATGCACGACGCGCTGCGGGCAGCGAAAATCGTCAGCGGATTCCGCAACGCGCTGGTCGTGCATCTGGTCGAGATCAGTCCGGCGCTCCAGCAGGTCCAGCAGCGCCTGCTCGAAGGGCTCGACGTACCGATCCTGTGGCATAGCGCGATCGAAGAGGTCCCCGCCGGCCCGAGCATCCTTGTCGCCAATGAGTTCATCGATGCGCTGCCGGTGCACCAGGCCATCAGACAGACCGACGGCTGGCACGAACGCGTCATCGAGATTGCACCCGACGGACATTTTATTATCGGCGCGGCGGGCGATCCCTTGCCGCATTTCGAGGCGGCAATGCCGCGCGGATTGCGCCAAGCGCCTGAAGAGGCGATCTACGAATGGCGCGCCGACGGCATTGCGCTCGAGCTCGGCCGGCGGACGCGCGACGAGGGAGCGGCCTTGATCATCGACTACGGTCATGCCCATTTCGGATTGGGCGACACTTTGCAAGCCGTCGCCGGACATTCTTTCACCGATCCGTTGCGCGCACCGGGCAAAGCCGATTTGACCGCTCACGTCGACTTCGAAGCGTTGGGGCAATGCGCCGAAAGCATGGGCGCGCGGATTCACGGACCGATCCGCCAGCGCGACCTGTTCTTGCGGCTTGGCATCGAACAACGCGCGGCGGCGCTGAAGGCGAATGCGCCGCGGGAAAAGGCCACCGAGATCGAAATCGCGTTCTCGCGGCTGATCGCGGACGGCGCGCGCGGCATGGGCGAATTGTTCAAGGCGATTGCTATCGCCGCCCCGCAGCTCGGTCCGCTTCCCGGATTTGAGGAGGCTTCATGAAGATCGAAGCGCGGTCGCTGGCGCTCACCGGCATCCGGCACGCATTCTTCACGCGGTCAGGCGGGGTATCCGGCGGACTCTATGCCAGTCTCAATGGCGGCACCGGCTCGAAAGACGACACGGCCCATGTCGCGGAAAATCGCGCGCGCATGGCGGGCGCGCTCGGCGTCGAGCCGCATCGCTTTCTCACCCTCTATCAAATCCACTCGCCGAATGTCGTCGTCGCCGAAGCGCCGTGGGCGCCGGACGAGCGGCCCCGCGCCGACGCCATCGTGACCCGGATGCGCGCGCTTGCCATCGGCGTGACCACGGCGGATTGCGGCCCGATTCTCTTCGCCGATCCGCAAACCGGCGTCATCGGCGCCGCGCATGCCGGCTGGCGGGGAGCGCTGGGCGGCGTCGTCGAGGCGACCGTGGAAGCGATGGAGCGGCTCGGCGCCGCGCGCGGCAACGTCCGCGCCGCTATCGGGCCGATGATCCGGCAATCCAATTACGAGGTCGGCGCCGACCTGATCGCGCGCTTTGCGGCCGAAGACGGCGCCAGCGGCCGGTTTTTCGCGCCCGCGTCGCGCGACGGCCATGCCTTGTTCGATCTCAGCGGCTATGTCGCGGCGCGGCTGGCGCGGGCCGGCGTGACCTGGGTGGAGGACCTTGGCCTATGCACCTATGCCGATCCGGACCGTTTCTTCAGCTACCGCCGCACCACCCACCGCGCCGAGCCCGATTACGGCCGGCACGTCAACGCCATCGCGCTCACCGGCGAATAGCGAATGGCGAGTAGCGTTGCCGCGAGTCCTACCTCTAATTGCTATTTGCTATTCGCTACGCGCTATCCGCCCGCTTCATTAACCCTGATACGCGGAAACCATTGGAGTTGCAGCGGAAAAAGCTACGGGGAAAGCCCCTGAATCGTATTGCCAGCCCGGAAGGCGGCTTGTATCAGGTCCAGCGTCGGGCGCGCGAGGAGAGCGGGATGGCGGCCAATAACGGAGCAATCAAGCTCGTCTCTGGCAATTCCAATCCAACGCTCGCCAAAGCGATCGGCGATTATCTCGGCAACCCACTGACTAGAGCGGTGGTCCGCCGCTTCGCCGACATGGAAGTGTTCGTCGAAATCCAGGAAAACGTGCGCGGCGCCGACGTTTTCGTCATCCAGTCCACGTCGTTTCCCGCCAACGACCATTTGATGGAATTGCTGATCATCATCGATGCGCTGCGGCGCGCTTCGGCGCGGCGCATTACGGCGGTAATCCCCTATTTCGGCTATGCCCGCCAGGACCGCAAAGTGGGACCGCGCACGCCGATTTCGGCAAAGCTCGTCGCCAACCTGATCACCAATGCCGGTGTCGACCGCGTGCTCACGCTCGATCTGCATGCCGGCCAGATCCAGGGCTTCTTCGATATTCCCACCGACAATCTGTTTGCCGCGCCGGTCATCATGCGCGACATCAAAGAGCGTTTCGACCTCAGCAAAGTGATCGTCGTGTCGCCCGACGTCGGCGGCGTGGTGCGCGCACGCGGGCTCGCCAAGCGCATCGACGCGCCGCTGGCCATCGTCGACAAAAGGCGCGAGCGTCCGGGCGAGTCCGAAGTGGCCAATGTCATCGGCACGGTCGACGGCGGCATTTGCATTCTCGTCGACGACATCGTGGATTCCGGCGGCACACTGGTGAACGCCGCCGACGCCTTGCTCGAGAAAGGCGCCCGGGAAGTCTACGCCTACATCACCCATGGCGTGCTGTCGGGCGGCGCCATCGCCCGCGTCGGCAATTCGCGTCTCAAGGAGCTGGTGATCACCGACTCGATTATGCCGAGCACGGCCGTGAACGAGTCGAAGAACATCCGCGTCGTGACGATTGCGACGCTAATCGGCGAAGCGATCAACCGCACCGCCGCCGAAGAGTCGGTGTCGAGCCTGTTCGACTGACACTCCACGTTTCCCGGGCGTGGTGCAGCGTGAAACGATGCGCCGCAGTTCCGGGATCGTCCCAAGCTCAGCATTCGTAAACGATCCCGGTTCAGCGTCGCATCACTCCGCCGCGCTACGTGCTGCGCCGCGCCCGGGAAATGCGACTGTCCGTTCCGACCGTCCAGAATGTTCCCTTGAGTCAACTTGTCGCAGTCACGACTGTGGACGGTCCTAGATCGAGCATTGTGCGGGGCGGCCAAATCACTTCATGAGTGCCGGTATCGGTGCCGTTTGAAGCTCTTGCGCAGACTTTGGCGGAAGGAACAAGCCGATTATAGTCGGTGGCGCTACTGATTCGCGGTGTGCAGTCAATCTGCGGGCAGAAGTTGTTCCTGCGTCAAATCGTTCCGTGCGGCGGCAGATTTCGTTCTGCGTCGCTTAGCAGCCGGCGCGGTTTGACCTCTTTCGAAGTTCCTGTGGCGTGCGCATTTCCACTTCGAGCAGCACCTGTGGAGGCGGCATGTCCCTAATTGAAGTCGTAAAAGACCAAGACAATAGTCCCCTCGACGTGGTCGAGCACATGGCGGCCGGTAATAACTGGCCGTTCGAGCGCGCGGGTGAGGACGAGATTGGGATCAACGTCACCGGCCGTTGGACGAACTACCAGGTCTCTTTCACCTGGATGAGCGATATCGAGGCGCTGCATCTCGCCTGCGCTTTCGACATGAAAGTTCCGGAACAGCGCCTGCCCCAGGTTCAGCAGCTCATCGCCATGATCAACGAGCAATTGTGGATCGGGCACTTCGACGTCTGGATGCAGAACGGCATGGTGATGTTCCGTCATGCGCTGGTTCTCGCCGGCGGCGTCACGGCCTCTGGCCGGCAATGCGAAGCGGTGCTCGGCACCGCGCTCGATTCCTGCGAGCGCTATTTCCCGGCCTTTCAGTTTGCGATCTGGGCGGGCAAAACGGCGCGCGAGGCGATCGACGCCGCCATGTTCGAGACCGCGGGCGAGGCGTGACTGCCGCTCAAGATTCCTTGCGCAGTTTTTCCGGCCTCCTCGTCCTGGTTGGCGCCGGCAAAATGGGCTCAGCATTGCTCGAAGGCTGGCTGCGGCTTGGGCTTGATCCGAAAAATATCGCGGTGATCGAACCGGAGGTGCTGCCGCAAATCGCGGCGCTTGTGCAGCGCGGATTGCAACTCAATCCTGCTCCGCAGGCGCTTACAGATGTCGCCGCCATTGTCCTTGCCGTGAAGCCGCAAGTGGCGCTACAGGCGATCGCGCCGCTCGCGCCACTTGTCTCGCCGGCCACCGTCGTCGTGTCGATCATGGCCGGCCGCACGCTGCGGTTTCTCTCCGACGTGCTGCCGAAACCCTGCGCGATGGTGCGCGCCATGCCGAATACGCCGGCCGCGATCGGCCGCGGCATCACGGTTGCCGTGCCGCTTCACGCCAATCAAGCGCAACGCGCGCTGGCCGACCGTCTGTTGAGCGCGACCGGCGCTGTCGAATGGACCGACAACGAGTCTCTGATGGACGCGGTCACGGCAGTGTCTGGCTCGGGACCGGCTTACGTCTTCCTGCTCGCCGAAGCATTGACCGAAGCGGGTGTGGCGGCCGGACTGCCGCCTGAACTTGCGGCAAAACTCGTACGCGAAACCATCGCCGGCTCGGGTGAGTTGCTGCACCGCTCGGCGCTCGACGCCGCGACCTTGCGCGAGAACGTCACCTCTCCGGGCGGCACCACCGCCGCCGCACTCGCCGTGCTGATGGGCCAAGGCGGACTTGCGCCGCTCATGGAAAAAGCCGTTGCTGCAGCGACCGCGCGCTCGCGCGAGCTTGCGGGCTGACGCACCCGGCCCTCGGCCATATTCGGGCCTGCCTTCGAGCCGCGCCTTGGAACCGAGCCTTGGAGCCTTGGAACCGAGCCTTGGAACCGACAAACGGCCGCCCTAGATTGAGGATACCGGTCCGGCGTGGCCGATGTGCCGGAATAAGCCTACGGTCGACGCGATCAGGACTAGGCTTTCCGAAAACTCCCGCGCCACCAGAGAGTACCAGGAGCTAGAGTCATGGCCCGTCGCCCCGCCCGCAAATCGACCCCCAAAAGCGCCCGAGGCTCCGCCGCGAGCCACACCGCCTCGCCCGTCGCGACGGACGCCAGCGATCGTGGCAAAATCATCACAGCCCTTCTCGACCTCCTCGCCGAGAAGCGGTTCGAGCAGATCGGTCTCGCCGAGATCGCCGAGGCGGCCGGCGTGTCGCTCGCGCAGTTTCGCGGCGAGTTCGCCTCGCCGCTCGCAATCCTGGCCGCACATATCAAGGACACCGACCGCGCCGTGCTCGGCGAGGACTTTAGCGACATGGCGGAGGAGCCGCCGCGCGAGCGCATATTCGACGTTTTGATGCGCCGGCTGGAAATCCTGGCGCCGCACCGTGAGGCGGTCCGTTCGCTGTTGCGCTCGGCGTCGCGCAACCCGCCGCTCGCCATGGCCTTCAACGGTCTTGCCGTGCGGTCGCAGCAATGGATGCTCACCGCCGCCGGGATCGGCTCAGCGGGCCCGCGCGGCATGGTGCGCGCGCAAGGGCTCGCACTGCTGTTCAGTTCGGTGCTGCGGGCTTGGGTTCATGACGACGATCCGGGCCTGGCCCGCACAATGGCCGCCCTCGACCGGGCGCTCGGCCGCGGTCAGCGCTTTGTCGGCCTGTTCGAGGATCTGTGCCGCCTGCCGTCCCGGCTGTGCCGGCTGCGACCGCGCCGGCGCCGGCATTCGGACGACGATTCCGAAGAGGTGGCCGCTGCGTAATCGTGGCCGTTTTGGCACTCATCTTTAAGTACAGACTCTGGCCTTTACCCGCGAACGGCCCCGAATTGCGATGACCCTATATCGCAGGGTGCCTGTTTTGCGGACATTCACATCTTTTTTCTTGGAGACTCTCGCCAGGTTGATCAAGTTGATCTTAAGTCTTTGAACAATATCAATCGCGGATATTGTTGCTTATCTGGTTCCACTTCGAGATTTACCGGGAACTACCTAAGAATTGGTCGCATATTCAAAGATTAGAACGCCTATAAACAGTGATTTTCTCTTTGCAAACCTATTCCGCGTAAGCTAGTGACAGCTCAGATCGAACCAATTCGCTGCCGGACTTTCCCTAAATGATCGTCTGTTCCTGTAACGTGCTGACTGACCACGACGTGCGTTCAACGTTGTCGGACAGCGAAGATGCTCCACGCACAACGGGGCAAGTGTACCAGTGCCTCGGTTGCAGCGCGCAGTGTGGCCGGTGCGCCCGCACGATCCGCCGCATCATGAATGAAGCGCTCGGCGCCGCTGAAACGGTGTGCTGCCGGCAGGCTCGCTCCGAGCCCTAATCTTACGTCATTCTGACACCTTAACTTGACGAGATTTAGGGCCGGCTCGCGCCGCGCCGTCTTTGCGCATTCATCGCGGTGGTTATAATTATCGCGCCGGCCGAACGGTTCGGGAACCAACGTCAACCGCAGGAGTACAAACATGAAGGGCGAACCTGGCGTCGTCGATTACCTCAACAAGGCCCTGCGGCACGAACTGACGGCGATCAATCAGTATTGGCTGCACTACCGGTTGCTCGGGAACTGGGGGTACAAGGTTCTCGCCAAGCAGTGGCGTAAGGAATCGATCGAAGAGATGGAGCATGCCGACAAGCTGGTCGACCGCATCATCTTTCTCGATGGCTTTCCCAACATGCAGGTGCTCGATCCGCTGCACATTGGCCAGACCGTGAAAGAAGTGCTCGACTGCGACCTCGCCGCCGAAATGTCGGCGCGCGCGCTTTACGAGGAAGCCGCTACGCACTGCCATGGGGTTCGCGACTACGTCTCGCGCGATCTGTTCGAAAAGCTGATGCATGACGAGGAAGAGCACATCGACTTCCTCGAAACCCAGCTTGATCTCGTCGCCAAACTCGGCGTTGAGCTCTACGCCCAGCATCACATCGGCGAGCTCGAGGAAGACAAAGACTGACCGGCGGCCGGCCGCAGGGCAGGTCTCACTACAAATGGTTGCTGGTCCCGCCACAATGGTTGATGAATTCTAAACAACCTCGGCGCCGCATTGCGTCGGGAGTGTCGCGTATGCGACATGCCGCCGCCCTCTAACGGCGCGCTGATGTTAATAAGCGTGGTTAAGCGTTAAGGTTAAGCTCGGCTTAAACATTTCCTGACTTACTTCGCCCAGTCTCAACGACGGTGCGCCGCCTCGCGCGCGTCCTCGTCGAAGAAAGGACGAAGCCATGTTTAGCGTCAAATTTCTTATCGGCGCCGCCGCGGCGGCGATGCTCAGCACCACGGCATTCGCCGCGGATATGCCGCAACCGCAACCGGTCTATCAACCCGTCGTCGTGGAGCCTTGTTGTTCCGGCGCCTGGTACCTGCGCGGCGATGTGGGTGTCGGCATGATCAGCAAATCCGATCTCGTCTTCGAGCAAAATCCGCTCAACTCGAGCAATTTCCGCATCCAACATTCCTCGATCGACGACACCACCTTCTTCATGGCCGGCGTCGGCTACGAGTACAATAATTGGCTCCGCTTCGACGTCACCGGCGAATATCGGACCAAGGCGGCGGTCAATGCGTTTGGCCTCTACAACTTTGGCGGCGGCACATTCGGCGATAACTACACGGGCTCGATCAGGTCGACAGTCTTCCTGGCCAACGGTTATATCGATCTCGGCACCTGGGACTGCCTGACGCCGTTCATCGGCGCCGGTGTCGGCGTCGCCTTCAACACGCTCAGCGATTTCACCGATACCGGTATCGGCACGTCCGGTTCCGGCATTGGCGGCAACCCAACCGAAGCGCATCTGGCTTGGGCGCTGCATGCCGGCCTGTCCTATGCCGTGACGCAGAACTTCAGCGTCGAGCTCGCCTATCGCTACCTCAACTACGGTTCGGTCACCGATACGATCAATTGTATCGGCGGGTGTAACCCCGATTCCTACAAATTCCAGAATCTCTCCTCAAACGACGTCATGCTGGGCATGCGCTGGCGGTTCCCGATCGAAGCATCGACTCCGGTCATGGTGCAGCAGCCGGTCGCGGTGCAGCCCGTGCCGATGATGCCGCCGCCCCCGCAGTACCCGCAGCCGCAATATCCGCTGAGCACCCGCGGCTGATCGATCGCAACATTCGCGAAGAAGCACAAACGGCGCGGGCAACCGCGCCGTTTTCGTTTTCAGCCTCCGCTGCGAATCACTCCAGGTCAGTCCTTGCCTGGATGAGCCCTGCCGGTTCCGTCGGCCTTGGCGCCGCTTAGGCCGAGCTAACGCTCCATTAAGGTTAATACCTGATGATCGCGCCCCATGGCCGCTGTATGCGCGCCGGACGATGAAAGGGCGCGGCCGATGCGTTGGGTCATCTGTGCTGCATTTATGTTCGCGCTTGCGCCAAGCGCGTTCGCAGACGATCTCGACGTTCTGCGTGGCTCGCAAACCGTCGGGCCGGCGACGTTTACGCGCTGGACCGGCTTCTATGCCGGCGGCCATTACGACTATTCCAGCGGCAACGCCGACTTTTCCAAGGCGACTCAGCCGCTGCTCGCCTATAGCCTGCGCAACTTGCAGTTGGAATCAGTGGCCCAGCCCTCCCAGTGGCAGGTTCTCAGCGGCAACAACGCGGCGCACACATCCGGGTTCGGCGGCTTCGCCGGCTACAACACGCAATGGCAGGATTTGATTATCGGCGTTGAGGCCGACTACACACACGCGCCGTTTTCCGCCGTGGCGATCAATACACCGATCGGCCGCGTGGTGCCTGTCGGCAGCAGTTTGTACTCGGTCAATATCACCGGTTCAGGCTCGCTGGACGTCACCGATTTCGGATCGTTACGCGCGCGCGTCGGCTATGTGTTCGGCACCTTCCTGCCCTATGGATTTGCCGGCTTTGCGCTCGGGCGCGGCAGCTACAGCGTCAGCAGCGAAATCTCCGGCCAGCAGAGCTCGGCGACGCCACCGGCACTGCCGTGTGTGGTGAGTACAACCTGCGTCGATTACGACTTCGCCAATGCGACCGCCAAGTCCTCGACCTTGTTGTACGGCTTCGCGGTCGGCGGCGGCTTTGATATGGCCATTACCCAAAACATCTTCGTGCGCGCCGAATATGAGTTCATGCAGTTCGCGCCGTTCGCGAATATTACCGCCACGATTTCCAGTGCGCGCGTCGGCGCCGGCTTCAAGTTTTAGCCACCAGATCACACGACGCCCCGCGCTTTGTGACGGCGCCCGCCGTTATTTTTGCTCGTGCCGCTTGACGGCGCGGCCGCAAATCCTTAATTCCGGCGGCGGGACACCCCTCCCCAACGAGGGGCGACTATCTGGAAGGATAGATCATGACGCTGAATACGCCCTCCATGCGGCCGGCTGTGCCGCATTTTTCGTCCGGCCCTTGCGCCAAGCGCCCTGGCTGGGCCTCGCAAAATCTCAAAGACGCCATCCTCGGCCGCTCGCATCGCTCGAAGCCGGGCAAGGCTAAGCTCAAGCGCGCCATCGATCTCACGCGCGATATCTTGCAGGTGCCGGCCGACTACCGCATCGGCATCGTGCCGGCGTCCGATACCGGCGCGATCGAAATGTCGCTGTGGTCGCTGTTAGGTCCGCGCCCGGTGACGATGCTGAGCTGGGAATCCTTCGGCGAAGGCTGGGTCAGCGACGTCGTCAAAGAACTCAAGCTCAAAAACGTGACCGTGCTAAAGGCGGGCTATGGCGAACTGCCCGACCTCAGCAAGGCCGATCCGGCAAGCGACATTGTTTTCACCTGGAACGGCACGACGTCGGGCGTGCGGGTTCCCAACGCCGATTGGATTGCCGCCGATCGTAGCGGTCTGACGATCTGCGACGCCACTTCGGCCGCCTTCGCGCAGCCGCTCGATTGGCAAAAGCTCGATGTCGTCACCTTCTCCTGGCAGAAGGCGCTCGGCGGCGAGGCCGCGCATGGCATGCTCATTCTTTCGCCGCGCGCCGTTGCGCGTCTCGAAAGCCACGAGCCAGCGTGGCCGATGCCAAAGATCTTCCGCATGACCAAAGGCGGCAAGCTCAACGAAGGCATCTTTGTCGGCGAGACCATCAACACGCCGTCGATGCTGTGCGTTGAGGATTATCTCGACGCGCTCGACTGGGCAAAATCGGTCGGCGGTCTCAAGGCGCTGCAGGCGCGCGCCGACGCCAATGCCAAGGCAATCTCGGATTGGGTGGCGCGCACCGGCTGGATCGACTTCCTGGCGTCCGATGCAAAGCTGCGCTCCAACACGTCGGTCTGCCTCAAAGTCGTCGATCCGAGCGTGGGCCGGCTGCCGGCCGACGCGCAAGCAGCTTTCGTGAAGAGCATCGCCGCCGCGCTCGACAAGGAAGGCGTCGCCTACGATATCGACGCCTATCGCGACGCACCGCCGGGCCTGCGCATCTGGTGCGGCTCGACCGTCGAGCGGTCCGATGTCGAGGCGCTGACGCTATGGCTCGACTGGGCCTACGCCAAAGCCAAGGACGCGCTCGCCAAGGCGGCGTGACCGGCTCGTGCAAACTGCTGCCGGTTTATCCGCCCTTCCAAGTTTCAACCCACCCCGGCCCTGCGGGCCGACCCTCTCCATCCAGGGGAGGGTGAAGCGAGAAACCCCATGCCCAAGGTCCTCATCTCCGATGCGCTTTCGCCCGCCGCCGTCGCGATCTTCAAGGATCGTGGCATCGAGGTCGATTTCCAGCCCAATCTCGGCAAGGACAAAGACAAGCTCGCCGACGCGATCGACGGTTTCGACGGACTTGCGATCCGCTCCGCCACCAAGGTCACACCGAAAATCTTGGAGAAGGCGAAAAGCCTCAAAGTGATCGGCCGCGCCGGCATCGGCGTCGACAATGTCGACATTCCGGCGGCGACCGCGCGCGGCATCATCGTGATGAACACACCGTTCGGTAATTCGATCACCACCGCCGAGCACGCCATCACGCTGATGTTGTCGCTGGCGCGGCAAATCCCCGAGGCCGATGCTTCGACACGCGCCGGCAAATGGGAGAAGAACAAGTTTCTCGGCGTCGAGATTTTCGGCAAGACGCTCGGCATCATCGGCTGCGGCAATATCGGCTCGATCGTCGCCGACCGCGCGATCGGGCTGAAGATGAAAGTGATCGCCTACGATCCGTTTCTGTCCGCCGAACGCGCGCTCGATCTGGGCGTCGAGAAGGTCGAGCTCGACGAATTGTGGCGCCGCGCCGATTTCATCACGCTGCACACGCCGCTCACCGACAAGACCCGCAACATCGTCAATGCGCAGACGCTCGGCCACACCAAGAAAGGCGTGCGCCTGATTAACTGCGCCCGCGGCGAGCTCGTCGAAGAGGCGGCTTTGATCGAAGCGCTCAAATCGGGCCACGTCGCCGGCGCCGCGATTGACGTGTTTCGCGAGGAGCCGCCGCCCGCCACCCCGCTGTTCGAATTGCCCAACGTCGTGTGCACGCCGCATCTCGGCGCCTCGACCACCGAAGCGCAGGAGAATGTCGCGCTCCAGGTCGCCGAGCAGATGTCCGATTATCTGCTTCGTGGCGCCATCACCAACGCCGTCAACTTCCCCTCGATCAGCGCCGAGGAAGCGCCGAAGCTGAAGCCGTTCGTGGCGCTTGCGGAAAAGCTCGGCTCGTTCGCAGGACAACTCACCGAGACCGGCATCAAACAGGTTCAGATCGCCTTTGAAGGCGGCGTCGCGCAGATGAACACCAAGGCGCTGACTTCGGCCGCGATTGCCGGAATCCTTCGCCCGATGCTCCAGGACGTCAATGTGGTTTCGGCTCCGATCGCCGCCAAGGAACGCGGCATCGCCGTCGAAGAGACGCGGCGCGAAGCGCAGAGCGACTACGAGAGTCTGATCACCGTTACGCTCGTCACCGACCGCCAAACGCGCTCGGTTTCCGGCACGGTCTATGCCGACGGGCGGCCGCGCATCATCGACATCAAAGGCATCCGCATGGACGCCGAATTCAGCCCGTCGATGCTCTACGTCACCAATCAGGACAAGCCCGGATTTGTCGGAAGCTTCGCGACCGTGCTCGGCGGCGCCGGCATCAACATCGCGACGTTCCATCTCGGTCGCGAGTCCGCCGGCGGCAATGCCATCGCGCTGGTCGAGGTTGACGGCACGGTCCCGCCCGAGGTGCTCGCGCAAGTGCAGAAAATTCCGAACGTGCAGCAGGTCAAGCCGCTGCGGTTCTGATTATCTCCACGGTGCCCTCGAACAGATAGGGGCCGGCCGCTGCTTTGGCCCCCAGCACGTGCCTGGGGACACCGTGGCTTTTGCGTTGTTATCCACAGATGCACCAAGATGGCGAAGGGTCCTGATAATCGGCCCGCCGAAGCCGCAATAGAAGTGCGAAAAGCCCCGGCAGATGGTTTCTGGACCCATAAAGCTAACGCCGAATTTAGCGTCAAACCAATAACTTGGACGAACAGCCGTGGCCGCGCCGGCGCCACTTTTTCTTGCTTCCGGCGGCAGCATCCTTTATCCGAAACAGTCGGCTACGGCCGACATCCACTAATCTCAACACTCATCGGCCCCTTTGGGGACACTTCCTCATGGCAAATGTCGTCGTGGTCGGCTCCCAGTGGGGGGACGAGGGTAAAGGCAAGATCGTCGATTGGTTGTCCGAGCAGGCCGACATCGTCGTCCGCTTTCAGGGCGGCCATAACGCCGGCCATACGCTCGTGATCGGCGGCGTTACCTACAAATTGTCGCTGTTGCCCTCGGGCGTGGTGCGGCCGGGCAAGCTCTCGGTGATCGGCAATGGCGTCGTTCTCGATCCGCACGCGCTGTTGGACGAGATCGCCAATCTCAAGAAGCAGGGCGTCACCGTCACCCCCGAAAATCTCCGCATCGCCGAGAATACTGCGCTCATCCTGCCGCTGCACCGCGAACTCGACGGCATTCGTGAATCCGCCAGTGCCGCGCTGCGCATCGGCACGACGCGCCGCGGCATCGGCCCGGCTTATGAAGACAAAGTCGGCCGCCGGGCAATCCGCCTCATGGACCTCGCCGACGGTGCGACGCTTGATCGCAAGATCGAACGGCTTTTGACGCATCACAACGCGCTGCGCAAAGGTCTCGGGCTCGAAGGTGTCGACGCCGCGGGACTGCACAAGGATCTGATGAGCGTGGCACCGCTTGTGCTGCCCTATATGGACTCCGTCTGGTCGCTGCTCGACCAGAAGCGCCGCGAGGGCAAGCGCATCTTGTTTGAAGGCGCGCAGGGCGCGCTCCTCGACGTCGACCATGGCACCTATCCATTTGTCACATCCTCGAATACGGTAGCAGCGCAGGCGGCGACGGGATCGGGGCTCGGACCAGGCGCGATCGGATATGTGCTCGGCATTTGCAAGGCCTATACGACGCGCGTTGGCGAGGGCCCCTTCCCCACAGAACAGAAGAACGAGATCGGCCGAATGCTGGGTGAACGCGGCAAGGAGTTCGGCGTCGTGACCGGCCGGCCGCGGCGCTGCGGTTGGTTCGACGCCGTGCTGGTGCGCCAGACCGTACGCACGAGCGGCATCAACGGCCTGGCGCTGACCAAGCTCGACATCCTCGACGGGTTCGACGAGATCAAGGTCTGCACCGGTTATCGTCTCGATGGCCGCGAGATCGATTATCTGCCTGCGAGCGAGCACGCCCAGGCGAAGGTTGAGCCGATCTACGAAACTGTCGACGGCTGGCGGGAAAAGACCGCGCATGCCCGCTCGTGGGCTGGTCTGCCGGCGCAAGCGATTAAATATGTCCGCCGGATCGAAGAGCTGGTCGGCTGCTCCGTCGCCGTGCTGTCGACAAGCCCGGAACGCGAGGACACGATCCTCGTGCAAAACCCATTCGAAGCTTAAGATGAAACTTCCGTGAGCCGGAAACTGGTAACAAGCGTAAACTGGTAAAATGGCAGACTATCACCCGCTCATCGCCCGCGCTGTCGAAGGCCTTGGCACGAGTTCCGGCGAAGCTCGCCGGTCGCTCTACGAGCGGGCGCGCGCGGCCTTGGTGTCACAGTTGCGGGGCATCGATCCGCCGCTCTCAGAGGCGGACATCACCCGCGAACGGCTGGCGCTCGAAGACGCGATCCGCAAGGTCGAAGCCGAGGCGGTGCGCAGATCGCGCGCCGAGCCGCGTCCGGCGCCGCCGCCGTTGCGGCCAAATCCGCCTGCCCCGCGAACGCAGGCTCCGCCTCCCCCTCCTCCGCCCGCTCGACCTGCCC
>Ga0207416_1000259_pt1 | contig 96245 bp, 91 predicted proteins | sample PaiPotPPM11metaG_FD_184107 | JGI IMG/M metagenome (GOLD analysis project Ga0207416, IMG submission 184107) | Iron sulfur acid spring bacterial and archeal communities from Banff, Canada, to study Microbial Dark Matter (Phase II) - Paint Pots PPM... ... | reverse complement strand
CAATCCCCCATTGCCCCAGCCCATCACCCAACTCCTCCCATTCGCCACGGCTCCCCGCGTCACCACCTGCCCCACTGCCGTCGCGCCCGCCATTGCCGCGCTTGCCCCACAAAACCGTACCTCTTTTCGAATAGGATTTCTCACGAGAGTTGGGTACAGTTGAGAGTGGGACTCGTTTTGAATGATTTGTGAAAATTGTCTTATAAGTTTTACGAAAAAGGAGAAGTATCATGCAACGTCGATCATCAGGAGATTTCAAAAGAAAAGATACTCAAGAAGGAGATAGTAGTAATACACCACTAAGAAGAGGATCACCAACTGAACAAGGTTGGCAGTTGGTTGATATGATGATTGAGAACCAACGCCGTGAATCAGACGAGGCTGCAAATAAACTTTTTGAGAGCAAATTCATATCTAATCTAAAAGAGAGAGAGATTCACATCTTTTGATCAAATAGCTGATATCAATCGTCATACTCCTATCCAAGATGTGCGAAAGGTCGGAGAAAAGATTTTAGGAAGAAAAAAAGCGATTGATTTTGCTATTGCATTTGCGGTTGCAAGGGGGAAAGCCGTTATCGAGAAAATTAGAAAAGCACCACATTATGATACAACTCAAGCTTTTCAAAATCGCTATTCTGATCCAGAAGTAGGAAAACCTGACAAGGATGGATATTATATGGTTTATACAAAGGTAAAGGGAAGCGAAAAAACTAGCTATACGCATAGAATAAATCCAAGTAAAGGGATAGTTCAAGTTCTTGGTGAAGGTATTGACAAAAATCATGATAAATCAATATATTTAGCAGGAACTAAAGTATTGGCATACTCAGACATTTTCTATCATACATATAATGCAGTAGTCTTAAAAGCAAGTAAATCTGGAGAGAATTGTAGCTGGCCTAAAGAAATTTTCCATGGCAATATCACAAACCAAGAGACTGCTCAGACAAGCAGTCTCTTTACAAAGGGGTCAAGCTCCTCTTTTAAAAACGGGAGTGATGAGTATTACGCTATGATAGGAGTCGCTAACTGTTATGGAATGAGCTATTTCCTAGAGCAATATAAACATTATATAGGGAACCAAGAAATTGCTGAGATAAAGATAAATGGTGGTTATCTAGGAGAGATTAGGATGTCTATAGGCGACAAGACGTAACACTCCACATCATAAATGACGGAGGTTCTTCCTTTCAACGAGTAGAGCGCGTTGCTCCGGAGTCAGGGAGCGGCTATATCCTGCTTAAGATCACGCAGCAATCTACTCAACCCCTTTTGATACTCGTCGTGTTCTTTCCATCGGGTGAAGTCTCCGATGTGGCGCATGCGTCTCATATTTGCAGCCCAGGGCAAATTTGTCTCCATCACGGTATTATCTAGCTTGATCGGGAAAATGAGGCTAACTCCTGCTAGATACGTATTACTTAAATCAGTATAACTCAGATCCGCATAGCTCAAGTCAAGTCTCTGAGTTGATGACTGTCCTTTCCGCCAGGCATTCCCTACAATACTTCCCTGCCGCAAGAGTTTTACTAATTCAGGGTCTGCCATCATTCCCTCCCTAAGGATCAAACTTCGTTCTCACAGTGAATCAATATGCGTCTAAGTGAATAGACGTAGCTCTGCATTGGTATTCACTTCTGAGCGTGCAGTGGCACTAAAAGGTTGTGTCAGGGTCAGGAATGTCTTCTATCAGGTCTGAAGTTGAAACACCTAACGTTTGGGCAATTTTATACAGTGTGCTCACCTTAATCTCGTATTGTGGGTTTTTCCATGCTCTTCTTATAGTAATAAATGGCACATCAGCTTTTCTTGATAATGTACTCATATTATATCCTTGGGCTTCTGCTATTTCTTTTATCTTTAACCTGAACATATGTACCTCGTGAGCTTATCTTATATGTTTCAAGTATAGCAGAAATGACCTATTGACAGCATTATGCACTTATGCTTACGCTTATAGAGTAGCTATATTGATTATTCATAAATGAGCAATAGAGAAAGACAAAGTAAGCTCAATAGCAAGAAAAAAATAGTGAAAAAACTTGACAATTTCAACAATATTCCGTACACTTTCAGGAAGACCTATTCTTTCTAATGGGAGGATTCAACTGGATGGCCACACTTAAACGTATGAGGGAAGAAGCAGCATTAACACTAGATGAAGTTGCTTATGCTTGTGGAGTGAGAAGACAAGCCGTATGGTTATGGGAACAAGGCAAAAATCGTCCTAATCCTTCCCATAGAAGAAAACTAGCAACCGTCTTTCATTGTACCCCTAGAGAAATATTAGAGGCTATTGAAGAAGGGCAACGAAAGGAGGATGATAGTGTTTGGGCCGTCGCATAGTTGAGACCTATGCGACAGCATTTACTAGTTAACGAAGTCACCCGTTACAGTAAACCCGTATGCCTAGTAGCTCTATTTTAGCTCACTGCATGCGGGTATGACAAGTCATTACCTTTTATCAGAAAGCGTAGCGTACCGCTTCGCGGAAGGGAGTCATACCATGCAACCACAACCATCCTATACTCCTGCTACTAGTGAAGTAGCCCGTTTCAGAGAACAACAAGCCTTACAGGAAGAGGCAGCTAAACGTAGTATTCATGGGTACGCCATTGTTTCAAGTCATGACATAATTGAAGCACGAATGGAAAGAGAAGCTGGCAAAATTGTCAAGTTATTTCAAGAGGGGTATATTACAGAAGCTCTTGCAATTATGGAGTCTCCTAATTGGAAAGGATAAATACTAGGACCCACCTAGTCAGGGCAGTTTGAGCGTATTCAACGAGATCCTGTCCTCTCCCAAGAGGCTAAATCCGTTCGTGTAATACGAATGAAATCAGAGAGTCGGCGTGGTGACCCTGAAACCCTTTGTCTCCCTGCTGAATTTTTGAATGGCTGGCTATTTGGTATCAATGCCAGCAGAGTTAAGTCTGAGCTAAGAGAGATGGAAAAATATCACTGGCATCGTTACACGGTTTCAGAGAGCTTTGACCGCATAAAGAAGGGTGAGAATCATTGGGTTGCCTTTGGTGACTTCCTTGATGACTGGAGACGCTCTAATCACGAGGATCGTCTTGAGCTTGTCAATGAGCCGCCAAGAGAGCCAATGACCTCTGAGGAGAGGCAATGGGCCGCTTTATTTGCAGCAGCTGTTGAGCAAATCTGTACTCAAGAAGAGATTGGCCCACCTGCTTGGGTGAAGGATGCAAAATACTACTTAGATGAGCCATGGTATCCGACGGTGAAAACAGAAAATATGCGGCGATTATACCAAGAGGTGACCCCGATTATCTTTAAGCAGCACAATGTTTTCAGTGGCGACAGAGTGCTTGATAGAGTATGAGCATTACTATCCGATAAGAGAAATATCCCCCAGATGTCGCTTCTAGCGGTTTCGTTGCAAAAGTTTTTTTAAGCTTATTAAAATGATACTCGTAACTCCTCAGGTACCACTCGACTTCATCAACACCTAAAGGTGTACGGCGCGATTTACCGTGTCACCTTTAGGTGATCGCCAATGGTAGGGGCCCAATTCACTGTGCACCTTTAGGTGTTGTTTCCGCCCTATCCTCTGAGGAATTACGAACTACTTGATTAACGCGATTTATCGCCAATGGGTAGGGGCCCAATTCATTGCGCCCGCCGGACCCCCTGAGCAGGAGTCCCTAAACAGAGGCTTCGACCAGTTCGCGATCGCGTCTGTGCTCAGTAAGAAACCGATAAAGCAAACCCGCAGTCGGTGTTGCAGCACGCTCTTCTTCCTGGTTTTCTGCTCTACTCACTAAGTCATACAGGTCGGCAATGGTATAATGGATCTGTACCTGCATTTGGCCGTCACTATTGAGTCCTTCCACGAGAAGACCATTCCCTTCTTCATGAAGAGCGATACTTTTTGCACCAATTTGGTCGAGTATTTGACCGACTGCAGACAAGATCCTTGCATAACTAAATGTGGCTTGCATTGATATCTCCTTAAGTTGATGTAAACAATCAAAAAATGGACTTTCAAATCATTTATAATATATACTTCTTTTCTTATTGCTCTATTGACAAGTTTGAGAAGTACTTTACACCTATGAGTATGACTCATGTACGTTGACAACGCAACGACAACTAGGCGACATCTGGCAAACATTTCCATCTCGATCAGGTTTACCATGTTTATGCAACTGACTCTCCTTGACCATATGGCAGGGTCAATAAACCACCGCCGCAGTGTTCCAGTCGGTGTGACTGTAGAGCCACGCAGCTTGATCCTCCTGCATATTAATACAGCCGTGGCTACCGTTTCCAGAGAACTGCTGATCTCCACTGGAGTCCGCGTGGGGGAACTGTGTGCCAGGGCCATAGTCGTTACGCCACCAGGCGTCGTGGATGAAGTAGCCACCCTCATGATAAAGCATGGCATAGTGAATAGGTGTGTCAGGATACCAGAAGGGCGAGTTCCGAGGATCGCTTGACTTGAAAATGGTGGGTGACAAGCGTGCCTCTATCGACCAGAGACCGGGCAGTGATGGGCGCTCAGGTCGACCTGTCGTCACCAGGAAGGCACGGACGAGCTTGCCATCCTGGTAGAGACGCATAGCCTGTCCTGCCAGCGAGACAATGATGATCTGTCCGGAAAGCTTGTAATGTTTGATCAATTCTAGGTCAGTGGCGTGTACCTGATTGTAAGGAGTTTTATCTTTGTAATCAGCCTCCATGATATGCAGATTAAAGAGTGTATTATTGGCTTGATTCAGCACCTGCTCAAGATCCTGGATGGTCGCGGCATTGGTGAGATTGTCATCCAGGTCAGACTCAATCCCGTCTGTTAGGTAGCCAATATCCAGGGGATAACTCTCGTCATTATAGCTATCGTGATACAGATGCGCGTTCCCCCAGGCTTCTGCTTCGCTATGAAGTTGCTGCAGCAGTTTGTGTCCCTCTATGCGCAGTAGAGTCATCTGTGCCTGCGTAATATCGTTGTCGAGGTGGCTGGCAAGGTCCTGGTAGTCTGCGATGCTCATATATCTGCCTGCCATGCTGCTGTAGTGTTTCATATCTCCCTGATACTTCACGGTATCCTGTGCTTGCGCATGCAGGAGCTGTATTTGCTTGTTCAATTGGTCTAGCTTGGTAGCTGCGAGGTAGGGAATAGACACTGTCACAGTTGCGACTGCTTGCTGATATTGTGCAGCCACATTACTATTCAATTGTCGAGCAGCTCGTAGGGTTGCGATACTGCCGAGTGTCTGCACGTCCTGTTGATAGGAACTCATCAGTGGTGCAACTTCCAGATTGAGGTTGTTTCCCTGCTCGATAGCCTTTTTCAGTGTTGCCATTCCACTGGCTGTATCCGCTAGCAGATATAGTCCTTGTATAGAGTCATGTATCTGGCTGCTGATCCTAGCGTAATCTTTGGGATATTGTGCCTTTAAAAGCTCAGTTTGTGCTTGGCTTAACTGGAGTGAGAAGTTTCCGGTAGGCAGATTTTGTGTATGAGCTTGCTGTAACGCTGTCTGGAAGTCTTGTAGATGTTGTTGGGTTTGTGATCTGGCCTGATCGGTACTGGCAATAATCACTCCTTGCAGTTGTGATGTCAGTAATGAGTAACGACTTGTAAGATTATGATAATACGTGTCAGCGGGCTGATTACTGAAGAGGTTGAAGGGGGGGCTGGAACTATATAGTTGTTGTTCTGCTCGCAGTAGTGGCTGCAGGAGGGAAGCAGGCACGCCAATCTGCTGTGCATATTTGAGTTGCTGATCGAAGCGTGCCTGGCTCTGTTGTGCACCTTGTTGCTCCTGTGTTCCGCTTCCACAAGCACTCATTAGTAGAGTTGTACTGAGAAGTAAGAGTGCTAGCATTGCCTGTGCAATTCGTGGGCAAGTCTTCACAGGATGCAACATAACCGGTCACCTCTTTCCGCTCTTAGATTTATGTTTCCGTTTCTCTTTCCTGGCTGCCTTGCCTACTTTCTTCTTGCCACCGCTTTTGGCTGGAGTCGATAAGCCGGGCATATCAGGGATGCCAGCTTCTCCTGCGAACTGGCGAGCCATCTTTGCCCAGGGACCTTTACCGCTACTGATCTGGCGGATCATATTGCGCATCTCGCCAAACTGTTCCAGCAGTTGATTGACTTCCTGGACTGTGGTCCCGCTTCCTCGGGCCACTCGCTTGCGGCGACTTCCATTTATAATATCGGGATTTCGCCGTTCTTCTTTAGTCATCGAGAGAATAATGGCCTCAATATACTTGAGCTGGTCACTCTCCAGAGCCTCTTCTATCTCTGGCGAGGAGACCAGTTTGTTGAAGCCGGGCATCATCTCCATAATCTGGCGCATTGGTCCCATGCGTTTTAATTGGCGCATGGCTGAAAGAAAATCTTCCAGATCAAACTTGCCCTGTTGCAACTTGGCCTGAGCTTTTAATGCCTCTTCTTGATCAATGGCTTCTTGCGCACGTTCGATCAGGGAAAGGACATCTCCCATTCCTAGTATACGCGAGGCCAAACGATCTGGATAAAAGGGTTCCAATGCGTCGGTTTTTTCGCCTACGCCCATGAATTTGACAGGAACGCCAGTCACAGAACGAATGGAGAGTGCTGCACCACCCCTGGCGTCACCATCCATCTTCGTCAGGATCATACCGGTCAATGAGACAGCTCTATGAAAGTCATCAGCCACGCGTACTGCTTCCTGACCAGTCATTGCATCGGCAACTAGCAGGACCTCGCGCGGATTGACGCGACTGCGAATGTTGATGACCTCATTCATCATGTGCTCGTCAATATTGAGGCGACCAGCGGTGTCGAGAATGATAACCGTGCAAGCCTGCTCACGTGCATAGGCCAGCGAGTTGACGCAGATACCCACCGGATCAGCTCCCATCGGCTCCGAGTAGACGGGGATACCCAATTGTTTACCCAGCGTCTTGAGCTGGTTGACTGCGGCAGGACGATACATATCGGCAGCCACTAACAAAGGCCGTTGACCCTGCTTACGCAAGTAATTTGCCAGTTTGCCCGCCGTAGTTGTTTTACCGGAACCTTGTAGACCGACGAGCATAATAGCATTAGGAGGGGTACTGCCCAGATCCAGCTTATTCTTCTCATCTGTACCCCCGAGCACCTCAATGAGTTCCTCATTAACAATTGAAAGCACTTGCTGTGCCGGAGAGAGGCTCCCCATCACATCAGCACCAATAGCTTTTTCCTTGACACGATCAGCAAATTGACGTGCCACTTTCAGGTTCACATCAGCTTCAATCAGTGCGAGCCGTACCTCGCGCAGAGCTGTATTGACATCTTCCTCAGTGAGTTTGCCATGTCCGCTCAGATTGTTGAAAATGCCTTCTAGACGTTTCGATAAGTTCTCGAACATTGCCATAAAGTTTGCTTTCCTCTCTCCGCCAAACGAAAAAAATACCAAATTTGGCCTTTATTATATCACGCCTCTGTCTTATTGTATGGGTTTGCAGCACAAATGTGACTACAAGTCAGAGTAGCCACATGGGCAGTATCATAGTACTCCCTTTAAAATTTTTCCTCAATCCCTTACAGGTACTTGTAACAACTGCTCCTACGTCAGGTATGCTTAAGGCTGAGGTGAAAAGGACAGGAGTAAAAATCACACAAAGAAGAAATAATCCAAAAATATTATCTCAAATACACTAATAGTATAGAGAAAATATATGTAAAGAAAACATTGTATTGTGATCAAAAGCCAGTGAAGTAGCGGAACATGATCTTAACAACCCTAAGGAACGTTTGCAATCCTAGATTTTTTAAAGTACTGCAGCTCATGTATTCTTTCAGAAATAATATATTTGAGAAGATTGATAATATATTCAAGTGGTGCAATTTTTGAATTACCGAATTTCCGATCCATAAGATGAATTGGGACTTCCCCTGCTTTGTGGCCATCCAGAATTGCCTTATACAGAAATGCCACCAAGAACGTATATCCCTGGAATGGACGGACTTTTTCCCGTTCTTTTAAAAAGACTTCTTTTTTTATCGCGCGGAAGCCGCTTGTCCAATCATGCAAATGAAACCTGCCTGTAACTGCCCGCACAGTGAAATTCCCAATCACTGAAAATGCTTTTCTATGCAGTGGCCAATTTTTTGGCATTGACCCGCCATCACTGTATCGTGTACCGCATACAACATCATATCCTTGTTCTATTTTTTTGAGAAATTCAGGGATTGCATGAGGGTCATGTTGTAAATCGGCGTCCATACTCATAACAATATCTGCTCCCATATGTTCTATTGCATGACTCATTGTGCGCATATATGCTGCCCCAAGCCCTTTTTTGGGACCGGAGTTGATATCTAAATTGCTATATTTTTGCATGAATCCCCTAACAATATCCGCCGTGCCATCCGGGGAATTATCGTCAGCAACAAGAAGGCACATGTCATAATGTTTTATTTTTGGAAAGACTTCTTCTTCAACAAGCGTAATGAGTTTTCCAATATTATCTTTTTCATTATAGGTAGCGGTGACAACAACGATTTTCATAGATATATTACACCTCAGAATGGTCCTGCTTGCCAATTATGCCTTGAGTATAGGAGAAATTTGCCTACCCCTCTAGAGGGAAAGAGGGACAATTCATTGCCCTCACAAGAGGCAACTCTTTTGAACTGACAGCTTCACAAGCTGAAGTGGCTCCCTTTGCTGGCAAAGTTGTCCCTCTTTTCCCCTGGAAAATCTCTCGTGCATTGGCTATACTGAGTCGAGAAGAGAACTCAAGCAGCAGAGCTTTCTGAGAGTTACGAAACGCCCTCAACTTTCTCATTAGCTATCCTTTTCACAGAAGACCCGATAGTGAGAGAACTTTTGAGTTACGAAATATTCTCAGATAATTGTAAAATTATCTAGGAATAATTATATAGTCAACAAGAAAGGGATTTGGTTAATAATATATGGAGCAATTACATAAATCAGAGCTTTCAAAACAGCAAAAGGTAAAGGTGCTCATCTTAAAGCAGGAAAGATACTCTTCTATTATCATTTTCATTATATTCCTTGTTTTCGGTATTTTCGGTGGCATTTCTCTATTTGCTACTTCTTGGGGAATTTCTTGGTTTTTGATGAAAAATTATATTAATACTGTTGTTTTGTGTTTACTCTTTATCTGCTTTGTAGTAATGCTACGTGTTTGTCGGCGAGCTATTAGGCGTCAAAAGGAAAAATGGATGAGTAATTATGGAGAACAAGTAATAGCAGTAGTAACAAGAACGGACTCAATTTTTGCACAGCATTTCATCTATCTGGAGTGGTGTCATCCGCAAACAGGGAAGATCTACCTCTATAAAATAATTGTTCCTCGATCCAAGTTGAAGCTTGCCTACAGATATGAGGCAGGGAGCCAAATTCCTCTGTGGATTGATCCTGATGACCCAGACTTTTACATACTTGCTCACAACATAGGGTTTATTGAGATGCCGTTTCGTAACTCATTTTCCTCCCAGAGATGAGCGAGCACCCGATCAACTCACTACTCCTATCGATCTGATCGTGACTCCCGAAGAGACGGTGACCGTGGTCGATCCTCGGCACCCGCTCTTTGGGCGAACGTTGCCATGTGTTGGAATCTCCAATTGCTCCTATCGTGGTCGCTGTTGCATTGTCTGGATTGGTCTAACTTATCGAACGACATATTCCCGTCAGCGCAACCAACCTCGAGCTTGATCCGATGACACTCTCTTCCCTTGCCACTTCGGTCGAATCTCTCCGACAATTCCTCTATGAGTTTAGTTGCATGACTCATGCCAGCAATTGATAGTCTCTATGTCAAAAATCTTGATAATATTGCGCTCAAACCTCTTGCTAAATATTGAGTCAATGTGATACAGTAGCTATGGACATAATCAATCCAGATGTAGTGGAGGTGAAAAATGAAAATAGAGCGATTTACTGATAAAGCACGTGAGGCTATACAGGACGCTGATGAAGCGGCTCGTGAACATAATCATAATTATGTAGAACCTGAACATGTACTCGATGCCTTGCTGGCCCAGGAAGGCGGCGTGGTTCAGCAGATTATTCAGAAGGCAGGAGGCAGTATCCTCCCGGCCAAGCATATTGTTGAGACAGAGATCGAGGGTATGCCGCGCGTCTATGGCGGCGGTGGGCCGAGCATTTCGCCACGCCTGCGTAAGGTACTGGAAAATGCCTGGAATGAAATGAACAACTTCAAGGATGAGTATCTGAGCGTTGAGCACTTGCTGTTGGCTCTGCTGGAAGATGATGTTACAGGGCGGGCATTGAAGTCGGCTGGACTCAATCGTGATCTGGTGCTCAAGGCCCTCACGACCATTCGTGGATCGCAGCGTGTCACTGATCAGAATCCGGAGGGCAAGTATCAGGCGTTAGATCGTTACGGACGGAACCTGACCCAGCTAGCACGCCAGGGAAAACTTGATCCGGTCATCGGGCGCGATGAGGAAATCCGGCGTGTGATCCAGGTATTGAGCCGACGTACTAAGAACAATCCCGTACTCATCGGTGAACCGGGCGTTGGAAAAACTGCCATTGTCGAAGGTCTGGCCCAGCGTATTGTGCGTGGCGATATTCCTAAAACTCTTGCTGATAAGCAGGTTGTAACGCTTGACCTCGGTGCGCTGGTGGCAGGGGCCAAGTTCCGGGGTGAGTTTGAGGAGCGCCTGAAAGCTATCCTCAAGGAAGTCACCAGTGCAGAAGGTGGCATTATCCTGTTTATTGATGAGCTACATACTCTGGTCGGTGCTGGTGCCGCTGAGGGTGCAATGGATGCCTCGAATATGCTGAAACCAATGCTGGCACGCGGCGAGTTGCACTGTATCGGCGCAACCACACTTGACGAGTACCGCAAGCATATAGAGAAAGATGCCGCTCTAGAGCGCCGTTTTCAGCCTGTGATGGTTGATCAACCTACCGTCGAGGATACCATCAGTATTCTGCGCGGACTTAAGCCCCGCTATGAAGTTCACCATGGCGTCCGTATCCAGGATAGCGCTCTGGTTGCAGCTGCTGTGCTCTCAAATCGTTATATCACCGATCGCTTCTTACCAGATAAAGCCATCGACTTGGTTGATGAGGCGGCTAGCCATCGGCGTGTCGAGCTGGATAGCAAGCCGAGCGAGATCGATGCGCTGGAGCGACGTATTCTTCAGTTGCAGGTGGAGCAGGAAGCGCTGAAAAAGGAGACCGATCCTGCCAGTCGCGAGCGGCGCGAGAAGGTTGAACGCGAAATTGCTAATCTGGAAGAGCAATTACGTGCCAGGCGTCTGGCACTGGAGAGTGAGCGTGAGCCAGTTGAAGAATTGAACAAGCTCAAGAAAGAGTTGGAAGAGGCACAGGTCGAATATGAGAAGGCCGAACGTGCATACGACTACGAAGCAATGGCTCGCTTGAGCTATGGCACAATCAAAGTCCTGGAGGAGCGCATTAAGGACCAGGAGCTCAAGCTGGCAAATTTGCAGAGTGCACGTATGCTCAAAGAAGAGGTTGATGCCGAAGATATCGCGGAGATTGTCTCCAAGTGGACACATATCCCTGTCTCTAAGCTAATGGAAGCGGAAGTCCAGAAGTTGCTCAATATGGAGGATCGCCTGCGCCAGCGGGTGGTAGGGCAGGATATGGCTTTACAGATTGTTTCCGATGCTGTCCGGCGTTCACGTGCGGGCTTACAAGATCCCAATCGGCCCTTAGCGAGCTTCCTCTTCCTGGGTCCGACTGGTGTGGGAAAGACGGAATTGGCTCGTGCCCTGGCGGAGTTTCTTTTCGATAATGAGCAGGCCATGGTTCGTATCGATATGTCCGAGTACATGGAGAAACACTCCGTCTCGCGCCTGATCGGAGCGCCTCCGGGCTATATTGGCTACGAAGAAGGGGGACAACTGACCGAGGTCGTACGCCGTCAGCCTTACAGTGTGATCCTGCTAGACGAGGTTGAGAAGGCTGCACCGGAGGTCTTCAACATCCTGCTGCAACTGCTCGATGACGGACGCCTCACCGATGGGCAAGGGCGGACAGTAGACTTCAAAAATACCGTCATTATCATGACGAGTAACGTCGGCGATCGCTGGCTGCACGAATACGACGGCATGGATGAAGACGAGATCCAGCGTCACATCCGGCAGCGGCTGCGTGAAGAAGGCTTCCGACCAGAGTTTATCAACCGTATTGATGAGGTTATCATATTCCATTCAATTGGTCGTGAGCAGGTGAAGAACATCATAGATATCCAGATTAATCGCCTGCGCCCGCGTCTGGCTGAGCGTCATATCACGCTGCATCTGAGTGAAGCTGCCAAAGATGTGCTAGCAAGCGAAGGCTATGATCCGCAATTTGGCGTACGCCCCCTCAAACGAGTCATCCAGCGTGAGGTCGAGAACCGCGTGGCGCGAGCGATCCTCGACGGTACCATTCGCGACGGCGATACCGTTGAAATTGACGCCCGCGATGGCAAACTGGTGCTGACTCCGGTCAGATTGGGAGTTGGATAGTCAAGCAATGAGATCTTCAACTGCGTGTAAAAACTCATCAATTTCAAAGGGCTTTTGGAGGCCAACGATTCCTCGTTTCTTAACCTCATCGCTGGGCAAGGCAGCACTGATCATGAGCACAGGAATATCGTGGAGTGACTTCTCAGCACAAATGCGGTCATAGAGCATCAACCCATTCATATGAGGGAGCATATAATCCAGCACGAGGAGATTGGGTTTGACATGCTGAAGAAATTCCCAAGCGGTCTGACCGTCGGAGGTCGCATAGACGCAGTGCGGAGTTTCTTGCGTGAAGAGCTGATACAACATTGATCCGTGTGACTTATCATCTTCGACCAGCAGAATCAATTTCCGTTCTGCCCCTTCTAGCAGTTCTGGACGATGTGGATGTCCCTTGCTAAGCAGCTTAGAGAGGGAGGACGCTTCAGGAAAACGAGCAGCTAAACCGGAACGAAGCCGAATCTCTACCTTATCTGATGTGATTAAATACCAACCCATGGTATCTTTATCGAGCTGACCAGGAATCCAATGTCCCATTATGCGGGTCTCTACTTGCTCTCTACGGCGCAGAGCAACTCCATTGAGTTCAAGGCGATTCTGATCTTGGTGGTGAATAAGGATTCCAGAAGACATAGCCAAAGAATGCTCCCCTCTTTCCAGAAGACATAGCCAAATTCTCTCCTTGCGAGGTCACTAGGGCAGTTTACCTCTAGAGATAACACGTGTCAGTGAGCTGAAGAGTTTCAGAGGAGCGCCACTTTTTTGAGTTGGGGCAAGTACCATTATCGCCGTTCGTGGTCCTCAAAGAGGCAAAGAGAGAGGTCTAAATTCGTTTCCCCCCAAATAAGAGGGATGGAGGGAAAATTTTGCACTCTCTTAATTCCGAGCCAGCGTTTCCTGAACCACGGTAGCCAGGGCTTTAATAAATAGCAGCGACGTATTCAGCGATTCTGTGCGGGCAAACTGGATACCGTGCTCTTCTGCCTGGGCACGGGCACCGATCTCGATATCGTAGAGAATCTCCAGATGATCGGCCAGGAATTGTATGGGGGCAATCAACACATGAGTCTGTCCTGCCTGCTGCAACTCGGGCATAATATCGGCGAAGTCCGGTTTTAACCACTCCTCTGGTGTATGTCCCGCGCTCTGATAGCAGAACATCCAGCGATCGGAAGGCAAGCCCACGAGCTTGGCGACTTCGGCAGCGGTTTCCTTGAGGTTATTAATATAATCAGGTTCCTTCTCCACAACACGCTTGGGCATGCTGTGTGCTGTCAATAGCACCGAAACGCGCTCTCGCACATCAGAAGGAAAGCGATCCAGAGCCTGCCGTACACGCTCGGCCAGAGCCTGCAAAAAGTACGGTTGCAAATGCCAGTCACCAGAAATTTTGAGTTCCAGATCCTCACGGTGCAGCTTTGTAACTGCTTCTCGCAATGTGCGTATGTAGCCACCCATAATGATCGGTGAATACTGCGGCGACATGATCACACCTGCCACGGCCTGCGCACCAGCAGCTGTCTCGGGCACGACATCCGCAATAAACGGTGGCGAGAAACGCATGCCTGCCGTTACATGATAGCTCACACCATCAGTGCTGTGGCGATTCAACTCTTCCTGCAATGCGGCTGCCTGTTCATTGGTAATGCGAACCAGAGGTGAGCCACCGATCAGCGCATAGCGACGGCGGAACTCGGTCAGAACTTCGGCGGAAGGTTCACGTCCTCCATAGACATTTTTAATATAGGTTGGAATATCATCAAGCGTCGCAGGTGAACCATAGGTCATCAACATGACGCCAATATGCCTATTTGTCATCAGTGTTTCCTTCTATCTCCACGTCGCCTTATGCACTGCATCGACCAGACGATGCAACATATCGGGATCAGTTGGAGCCAGCACACCATGTCCCAGATTGAAGATATGCCCAGGACGATTAGCTGCACGGCGCAAGACATCATGCATTCCAGCTTCGATCACTGGCCACGGGGTCAATAGCAGCGTCGGGTCCAGATTCCCCTGGATGCCGTAATCATAGCCAATCTGCTCCCAGGCCTCATCGAGGTCGACGCGCCAGTCCACACTGATCACATCACCACCAGCCTTTGCCATCAATGGCAGTAGAGCAGCAGTTCCCGTCCCAAAGTGGATTGCAGGCGTTCCCGTCTGCTTGATAGCCCAGAAGATACGCTGCGTGTAAGGTAGTACAAAACGTCGGTAGACGCTGGGACTCAACGCGCCAACCCAACTATCAAAGAGTTGGACCACATCAGCCCCTGCCCTGATCTGTGCAACTAGGTAATCAGATACCACATCGGCGAGTTTTGTCATCAGCGCTTTCCATACCTCGGGTTGCCCATACATCAAGGACTTGGCAAGGCTGTAGTCACGCGATGGCCTACCCTCAATCATATAGCAGGCCAGCGTGAAAGGTGCACCCGAAAAACCGATCACCGCCTGTTTCCCCGCCAGCTCACGGTGTACCATGCGGATCGCTTCCATCACAAAGGGAACCGACTCTTCAGCATTAATGACGCGGAGTGCCTCCACATCCTTCATCGTGCGCACAGGATTGTGAATAATGGGACCAAGGTCGGGCTCGATCTCCAGCGAGATGCCCATAGGTTCAAGCGGCAACATAATATCAGCATAGAGTACTGCCGCATCTACCCCCAGCTTCTGAACAGGCATCAATGAGACCTGTGTACATAGCTCAGGAGTCTTCGCCATAGTCAAAATATCATACTTCTTGCGCAGTTCGCGATAATCAGCCAGACAACGTCCAGCTTGGCGCATAAACCAGATTGGTGTAGCATCAGGCTGCCGGAGATGACAGGCATCAAGAAACCGGGCTAGTCCAGTATGTTGTTGTAGAGACGAAACGGAAGATGATGTCTGTGTGTACATGAATATTCCTTTTCAGAAATGTATTTATAGCTAGCTTTGCTATGCCCCATATATAATAGCGCGTCCAGGGGTTCCATGGCAATGACGAATCTATAGAATCCTGTAGAAATTGCAAAACTGCTTGATTTTTGGGTAGATTTTGAGGATTTTCAGCATGGTACATGCTCAAAAAAGAGGTAGAGAGGAAACAAAGGCGCTACCCATTTGTGCTACCGGGACCTTTAAGAGGCACTGCCATACGCGTCTCTTTTTTTCTGTGCAAGATGTCCGCTTTTGTCCTAGGTGAAAAGGTCATCTATTAAGTATACTTGTAGTGAAATATCCTATCCGCAGTCAACAAAACACTACCTTTGCACTTTTTTTGGAATGTCTCTAGTAGCAAGGACACAGTTCACCAAAGTGTGATGACACTTGTCACTCTTTTGTCCCTCTTTCCCCCTAGAAAAGCATGCAACATCCTGATATGCTTTCCTCAAGACCTGCTTACTGGTTCTCAATTGAGAAAACTGCAAACAGAGAGAACAAAACACTGGTAGCTCTAATTTCATCCGTAACTTCGGTGATGTTTCCAGGATCAAGCTGGAGATGGGCCACGATATCCAATATGTGGGTAGTGATGCTAATCTAGCAAATAACGAACCAGATGTGGGTCAATCGTGATGTACAATTGCCGTAATAAGTTGGTTAGCTTGTAGATAAAGTTCTTAGATATATAATCAAAATAATTTGTGTTTTTACTGCTAAAGAACACTAGATTCACAAAGGAAAATTTCATGCGAAAGAAAATACAACTGCTGAAATGGGCAGTGCCATTGCTTGTCCTGCTTGTTGTGGTGGTGGCTGCTTTCAGCGGAAACCTCCACGCTACTAAGGCGGACTCAAGTCAAGGGTCCTGTCAATTGACCTGGAATAGCGAAATCACGCTGAACCCCGGTAACGCACCCCAGGACGTGCAAACTGCATTATCGGGTGCCCATTTGACGAACTGTACCCAGCCACATACATCCTGCACATTGGTACAAGGTTCCGGAGATACAACACTGAACTTCGATAACATTAGGGCGAGCAGTCCCACGCTGGTTAGCAATCTAGAGGCTGACAATATAAACCTAAACTGCAATGGTGTTCCTATCAACGAAAGATTCAGCAGCACCAGTACTCAATGCGACAATACTGGCAGCACTCTTTCCGATAGCGCTTGCGACAGCAACACTCCTGACCCATCACCAGGGTCCTGTCAATTGGCCTGGATCAATGGCGGCGGCGGAAGCGTCACACTGGATGCAAGTCAAGTAACAGACCAAGGCCTGCAAACGACATTAGGGGATTACAATTTGAAGTGTGCCGCCGATGTAAGTGCATCGTCCTGTACATTGATCCCAGGGGAGGGTAACGAAGACGGAGACACAATCCTGGACTTAGCTAACGTTCAAAACAGGTCATCATGGATATATCAACAATTAGTCGATCAATACGGTTTGAATTGTGATGATGGGCAAAATAGTTAGCGAATAGCAAAGCGATAATACAGAATAAAACGATCAAAATTGTTTTACCGCTACAATTTCACGGTCTAGGATGCGGTTTTGGTACAGTACAGATAGCAAACTAGACGTGAGGCCAATCGCATGCTTTGCTTATCATCAGTAGTGAGTTAGCCAGCTTATAAAAAGCTTGGATAGTTGTCCCTCAGAGCCTCAGCTGAAGTACTTGGTGACGATACAGCTGGGGCTTGTGCTCTATAAGGGACCGTACATGCTCTCAGGCTTGCTGCGGCCTCAGTATGACCTTCGATATGATACAATGCGAATATAGCGTCATACATACAAGAAGGAAGCTACTATGCCGGATCGTACTGTCTATTCAACCGAGAGCGGGCGCATTAACATCTGTCCTACCTGCGGACAAGCATATAAATATTGCCGTTGTGACCAGCCTGATACGCCAGTCAAGAAAAGTGACGGAATTGTCCGTGTCATGCGCGATCGTAAGCAACGCGGTGGCAAGACTGTCACAGTGATTAGCGGTGTGCAGGGAGACGATGCGACGATTAGCGCACTCGCACAGCAACTCAAGAAATTGTGCGGCTCTGGCGGCACAGTCAAAGATGGCAATATCGAAATCCAGGGTGACCACTGCGATAAGGTCATGACAAAATTGACAGCACTGGGCTACAAGGTCAAACGCGCTGGTGGCTGATGCTATTGTATAACTACATACCATCTCGTTCGTACAATTTATAGATTGAGTGTTTTCATTTAGTCGGGTTTTTTATTAAATATGTACCCAAAGGCAATGAACTGCTGGATAGCTTGCAAGCTATCATCAGTAACAAGGGAGCAATTCATAATGAGGAATAGATATCGATCATACCGGAGGGGGATACGGTTTTTCCCTCACATTATCCCGATAGCGTTTCCGCTAATCTTCCCAATAGGCTTTATACTGTTCCGTTTGCTGTTCCCAGTGGCCCTGATCCTATTCATTGTAGTCCTGGCCGTTTTTATCATGGAGGCAGTTTCGCAGGGGAGCACAAGAGCAGCATGGAATTCCATGCGGAACACGGGTAATCAGTGGAAGCAGCGCTTCACCTCACAGCAGCCACAGCCACCCTACTCCCAGCCTGAGCAGCCTTATTACCAGCCATCTCAGCCCTATGGGCGAGCCTCTCAGCCTGAGCAGCCTTATTACCAGCCATCTCAGCCCTATGGGCAAGGTTCTCAGCCTGAGCAGCCTTATTACCAGCCATCTCAGCCCTATGGGCAAGGCTACCAGCCATCGCCACAAGCTGGACAAGAGCAGCCCTATTACCGTCCAGAGGAGCAAGTTCAATAGCTTCGATCACTCCTGGATGTAGTACTCAGAGTAAATACGACAGATGTAGCAGTAATCCAACTATCTCGGTATTCGAGTAGTAGCTGATTAAGATGTATATTAAAGTTTCTGTGTATTGAAGCTTTGCCTCATTCTGATCTGCAGGGACACAATGGGATTGCCCAATGGGTACGCCAGGGGCAGCGGCTTGGGATTCTTTGCCCCTCCACACGCCTGCGTATCCAGGCCCCGGAGATTGCACCAGAGCAGTTGATCCCACTGCCCAAGGAAACGGTGCTCTGTCGGCAGCCTTGCTACAGCCACAAGAATCCCTCCCAGAAAGCAATCAACCAAGAGATCGCAGTGCATCGATGAAAGAGAAAGAAACCGTAATTTACACCGCACACACAGCGAATTGCATAGCGGACCTGATCATCTATAGAACCCTCGCCGATGATGACAGGAGGGAGCTTGGTACGGCAATCGCAAGGGTCACCAACGAGGCGATAGGTGCCACAGTGGGGGCAGCGGATCAAGGATAGAGTCATATAATGAATTTCCTCCTACTCGATAGTGTATCAAAAACTGTCCCTCTTTCTGACTAGGAATTCTTGTGCGCGTTGAGTATCATTAACAATGGTAACACTGGTTACTAGTTTTGTTATTTTTGAGATAAATGTTCTAAATACTAAACACTTTATGAAAAGGAGTAACTACAATGAGTTCAAGCGAACAAAAGCTTCGTGATTTGTTAAAAAGAGATAAAGAAGTAAGAGATGTTTCAGGACCTTCTACATCTTCTAGCACTTTTCTTCGGAGGCATACTACAGGGGTAGGCGGCAGACCTGAAAATGTCCCTGATTCTTTAACACCAGCTATGCGACAACTCCTGGATATAAATGATAGAGTCACAAGGCAGAGAACAAAGCAACCGTCTTCGACTGGAGGGATACCTGAAGGAAGTCGGGGAACCCAAGAAGCGGGACAGGGGCTGCAATTTCCAAATCCTCTGGAAGTTCCATCCCAACCACTACATATACAAGCACTACATAGTGATACCAACTCTGGCGGACAATCTTCAAGTGACCTTGCTTCGAGTGTACAAAGAGAGTCTTCGAGCGGATCTGATTCTAGTGGAGACGCAAGACACCCGCAGAAGACAGGTAGAGGCAATCCACCGGAATTGGTGTCTCCTGAGATTAATGTTCAACGTGCCAGTCCTTTAGACCTACCCCAAAATCGTGACATACTTTCAAGACCACCAAGGTTTGTGTTTCCAGATCCTACAGCAATTACTCCCGAAATGACAGGACCCTCTTCCGAAACAGAGTCTAAAAATCTCGGCCGAAGTTCTTTTGAAGGATCTGATCGTTCTAAAGAACATTCTGATACTGCACTAAGTACGCATGAAACTGTAATTCATTCTTCTGCAAAGCGTATTCCACTATCTCTTCTGGAATCGTTCACAAAAACGAATCGGGGAATTGCAGAAATCAATCGCAAGTTTGAAGCAGCACATGCTGAACACCTTGCAAAGAGTAAACAAAAAATATTGGAAACGGCAACCGCTGCGCTTAAGCGAGCGCCAGAAGGACAATTGACAAAGAAGGCATTACTCCTTGGCGTTGGTAATGGTCTTGATATTCCTTTGCAAGAACTTGCGGAAAAGTTCGACCATCTGACGGTTGTTGAGTTAGATAGGGAAAGTACAGAAAAAGCAATAAAACAGTTACCATCAGGTCTACAGAAAAAAATTAGGCTTGTTGTTGCAGATGTAACAGGTATTATTGGGGAATATTGTGAAAAAATAGATGGAATATCAAATGGATCAAAAGGAGCATTAACATTTTTTCACAAAGCAGAGCAGATGACAAAAAATGCGATAGAAAATCCTATTGGAAAGGCTCCTGATGTAGGAAATGATTATGCATTTGTCAGTTCACACTTACTCTTAAGTCAACTGGGATATATGCCCCGTCAATATGTAGGAAACATTGTGAGAAATAAATTTACTTATTCAGAAGGTGTGGATTCAGGTTTTTCGGAAAGCTACAACCATTTGAATACGCATTTGCACGAAGCACATATTCGATACTTAGCAAAATCAGTTGCTCCCCAAGGCATAGTTCATTTTGCAGATACCTACGAAGGGATCTCACAAACTTCATCCACCAAGCCAGAACGTAGCCGTTTGGTTATACCTGAGGTTATTGATGCAGTACTTAAAGAAAATTTTACAGTGAAACGAGAAACTGGGTGGCGTTTTAACCATACGCCAGAGCAGCGCCAATTTCTTATTAAATCTCATGCCCTAGAACTAAAGCAGGGTAATGCTGAAGAACAAAATCTGAGAAAGTAGACCCTATTCCGAATTCGCAGACGGAAGCTTCTCCCCTCACCACGACACCAACCGGAATAGAGTCTACTCTATAGGTACGGTGAAATCCCTACGGCAAGCGAGATTTCGCTATTGAGAATATGTGGAAATTGCTACATTATTTTAGATCCGCAGTGTTTCGATTAATTCAAGGATAAGAATGTAGATGAGGAAATTCCTTGGTAAACCAGGTGGAAATCCTGGATAGCACTGACGTATCCTGGTGGTCCCTGGTCGCCCTCTGCCAACAAGGAGGGCACCCAGCGAGAGGGCGCACGCCTTGCCTTGCGGTGAGGGCCTTGGGGATCGATGAGAGGGCAGGGCAGGAGCAATGATCACCTTGCACTCAACTCCCAAGATCGGATTGCACTGGGCCTTGGGATTCCACTTTCTCAAGCTGATCTCTTCTGCTTTCAAGGCCCAGACACGTCGTCATGGTTTCCATCGCTGGCAAGTGCAACTGCTGTGTAACACTTCGCTGCTTTCTACGATTTACTTAATGAGAAAGTGGGGAAGGTCTGACCTTTATTCCTCGCAGTTTAAGGCTACCGAACCTTCCCTACCACACTGTGAAGTCTCCGAATATCTCTAACAGGCCAGTGTCATTCCCTTGACACTGGCTTGTTCTTTGTCTCTGCTGAATCAGGGCCAAATTCCTCTTCCGACTTTTTGTTCCTATTGAAGTCAACAAAGCTCTGAGCGAAGTTGAGCGTAAAGAAGAAAAGATCCTTTCTTCGGACAGAAATCCGTCTCTAGAAGTGTCAATGTTGATGGAGAGCCATGCGACTGGCGGAATGTGGAGAATTCTGCTGGTGGGTAGGCAGTTGAAGTGGAAAGGCCTAAAAAGCGGAATGAGATACCTGGAAGTGCGAGAATGATACCTCTTCTCTAGCGTATTGCTTGTTATGCGGCCAGCATAGTGGTACCAATTCCACCATCGGTATCCTGTGATTTACATGATACTCAGTGAACAACAGACTATAAATTTCTGCAAAGGATACACATCCACAAACTCTTGTGGACAAGACCAGGAGAGTCCTCCCTTCGGCATAAATCTTCCATTGCTAAACGTTTTAAGCCACTTGTAGCCTCGCTTGAGACGTTTTTCTTTTGTCTGAAACAGCCCTCTGACAGCAAATATGACAGCAATTTCACGTTTTTGGTCAGTTAGCGAGTCTTGACAGAACATCATTCCATAGGTATAGTGATACTGAAGTGCATAGAGCATAGGACAAGCCTGCTATTAAGGAGGCAGAGCGATGAATTACAACCAGTACATCAGTATAGACCCTGATATATTGCGAGGCAAACCTTGCATTGCAGGAACCAGAATTAGTGTTGAGCTTATCCTCGAGCTCCTCTCGCTTGACTATTCGTTCAACGATATTCTTGAGGATTATCCCCAGCTTACACAGGAACAACTCTTGGCAGCCCTTGATTTTGCGCGTGAACGCATCCACTATGATTACAGCCAAGAGCGTGCTGCATCATGAAGTTCTGGACAGATGTCAATATTCCACGCCCATTCAAGAAAGCGTTAGAGCAAGCCGGGCATGGAGTATTCACAGCTCCAGAGAGAGCTAAAGATACTCTGATTTTACAACTGGCTCGTGAAGCAAACGCTGTTATCGTTACTCTTGATCGAGACTACTATAAATATGTTCTGGTAGATGGATGGAAATGTGCAGGCGTCATCTGGATACGTCCTACTCCACTCAACAGACGTGCAGAGATTATAGCGAAACTGGTACGCCTCACAAAAACCCACGCAGAAGTACTTTCTACCAGTTTTATTACTCTTTCTCTGGATCGAATTGAGGTCGTCAACTTAAAGTGAAGGTTTGCAATGAGATAGCCTTTCAGCAGTAGGAGAACACGTATCCACTCCTGTTGAAAGACTACCCTTCTCACAAACATAGCTTGTACTATCAACAGTCTAACAAAAGGCTACCCAATACCCTATCTAGCCCAGCTTGCCCCCTTGCTTCTAACTGGCGGATATGATGTTGCCTCAGTGTCTCTATGGTGTCAATTTTGACATGCTACGGCTCTCCATCAACTTTGGTGATAAGGTCTACAATAACAAGACTGGGAAAGGATCCCTGTAGCATCAGGAGCGGATGGCGAAAAAGTGAAGACTCCTGATAAGCTCATCCTTCACCAAAGTCGCGGAAGACCCCTACTGGCGGAATGTGGATCATTCTGCTGGTGGGTAGGCAGTTGAAGTGGAAAGGCCTAAAAAGCGGAATGAGATACCTGGAAGTGCGAGAATGATACCTCTTCTCTAGCGTATTGCTTGTTATGCGGAAAGCATAGTTGTACCAATTCCACCATCGGAATCCTGTGATTTACACCACACTATCTGGTGGATGTGCTCAAAAATTCGGCAAGATTGAGCGCGAATGTGGGAATATCCACCACTGAATGTTGCTACACCGCTTTCTTTGCTTTGCCCAGTGCTATGGCGGATTCCGCTCCCGCCTGGTAATTCCTCTGAGAGCGTGTTTGATCTCAACAGAATATACCTGGCCTCCACTCCCTCCTCATTGCTCTCCTTGCCGCCGCTCGCAGTGCTCCACAAGCAGACGTGTGCCATTGCAGGATAGAACTTCGTGGACAGTGTCAACGAGGTTGAGGGCTGCGGGATTCATGGCCTCTGCTTTGTCTGCTCAGCTGTTTGTTTTGTCAGGACACAAAAGCTTTCGCATCGGGTAGACTTGCAGGAGTTCCTCGCTTTGGTTGTTTGAGCAGAGTTATGCTCAAAGCTTTAGAAAAAGAAAGGAGACTTTTCTCAGCTTTGTTATTTCCCTCCCGCCTACTCGTCTGATTCTTATGCAGGTATTCAAAATAGAGCTTACATCTTCGCAGGAGCCTCATAGACTTTAAGTGCACATGGTTGCAATAGTGTAGTACAATAGAAATCAACCAGAGTATGTGTGAAGCTGGCCGGACAAGCCAGACGATATACAGGGAACCTTGGCTACCTATGTGATAAGAGAGTAGATATGCTTTCACGAAGGATAGGCGAGTATGAATCTATCGATTTCATTAAAGAGCCAGCTTCTGGCGACCAAATTCTATGCGCCTGTTGCATTGGGCCATCTCATCTTGCGTCCTCGTCTGACTGCCTTGCTCAATGAGAGCCTGAAGCGCCCCTTCACGCTGGTCTCGGCTCCCGCTGGCTTCGGCAAGACCACGTTACTGTCTGCTTGGAAGCAGTCACTGCCAGCTGGCAACTCCCGGGTGGCCTGGGTATCGCTGGACGAAGAGGACAATGACCCATGGCTGTTCTGGACCTATGTCCTGACGGCACTGGATAGGCAGCAACCGGACCACTTCACAGCTCTGTTGATGCTGTTACAATCGCCACAAGCTCCTCCCCTCAAGTATGTCCTGGCAGTCCTTATTAACCAGTTGGTGGAGGAAACAGATCACTTCCTGCTGATCCTGGATGACTATCAGATGATCACGGAGAAGGAGGTACATATGACCCTGGCGTATCTGATCGAGCATCTTCCACCTCAATTGCGTATCATTGTGGCTACACGAGCTGATCCCCCGCTGCCACTGCCGCTGCTGCGAGCACACCAGCAAACGTTGGAAGTGCGCACGGACCAGTTGCGCTGTACGGCGGAGGAGACCAGGGCTTTCTTTGATGAGGTCGTGGACGTCCAGCTCCCAGATGAGACGATCCAGCAGGTCACAGCTCGCACGGAGGGTTGGCTGGTGGGTTTGCACTTGCTCAGTCTTTCCCTGTCAGAACGAGCAGATCCTCTGACTCTGCTCCAGGAGATCAGTGGGGATCAGCGCGACATCCTGGACTATTTGACCGAGGTAGTGCTTGGGCAGCAGCCACTGGAGGTGCAAACGTTTCTCCTCTCTACCTCTATCCTCGAACAGCTCAACGCCTCACTCTGTGATGCGGTCATGGAGCAGGCTGGTAGCCAGCACATGCTCCAACGGCTTGAGCAAACCAATTTATTTGTGGTGTCCCTGGATAGCAAGCGACAGTGGTACCGCTATCATGCCCTCTTTGCCGAAGCCTTACGCCACCAGTTGGAGTGGACACAGAGCGATCTTGTGCCTATCTTGCACCATCGTGCCAGCCTCTGGTATGCCCAACATGACCAAACCACTCAGGCTATTCTACACGCCTTCCGTGCCAAAGAGTGGCAGTGGGCTGCTGATCTGATGGGGCGTTACCCGTTGTTGTCACTCTCCGTGGATGCAAGTAAACATGAATTGATCAGGTTCCGACAGTGGCTCGAGCAGTTACCAGCCGATATCATACGTTCCCGACCCGGCCTCTGTCTGGCCTGTATCAAGCTATTGTGGGTAATTACCCCATATCCCATGCTTAAAACTTGGTTCGATGCAGCTGAAGCGACGCTGACCGCCTCGCTCACGGCACAGGCGAATAAGGATGATTCACACACGATACTCACCCCGCAAGTACGCCAGGAACAGGAGAATCTACTCGGGGAGGTAATTGGTTTCCGTGCCTACCTGTTGAGCTTTGGGGAAGAGGGACACGCAGCTCTCCCGCTCTGTGAGCAATCCCTCTCCTTGCTTTCAATAGAGAATGGCATCCTTCGTTCACAAGTTGGCATGGCCCAACTTATAGCCTCTTATTCCTCTTCAGCAAATGATGCAGTGGCCGCTATCCAGAGTGGGCACGAATCAAGCCTTGCGGCACAGGCAGTAGGAATTCCCGGCCTCGTTATTGGTGCGATGACCACAACTGCTACGCACATGATAGGAACAGGACGGTTGCATGAGACCTGGCGGTATATCCAGCAAGCTGTGCTGCTAGGGAGGCAGCTAGGAGGTCCTCAGCTGCCTTACGTGGGCTGGCCCCTAGCCTTTCAAGCAGAGATTCTGCGCGAGTGGAACGAACTCGATGCTGCGCGTGCTCTGGTAGAAGAGGCCATCTCCTTGTGTAAGCAGACCCGATCGAAGCTGACCTCCACCTATATAGTCTGTGGATACGTAGTGCTAGTGCGTATCTGCCTGTCGCGCGGAGAATTGGATGCTGCGTACTCTGCCCTTGAGGAGCTTGAATACACTGGCAGGAGTATGGACCAGCCTATGTATCTCCATGTACGTTCCCTATTCACTACGATCGACCAAATCAGACTCTGGCTGGCCTTTGGCGAACTGAATCGTGCCACACACTGGGCTGAAGAGCTGGATGTAAGATATCAATATGGCGCTCCGTTTGCCCACGAACGAGAAGAAGTGGGTCGTGCCCGCGTCCTCTTAGCACAGTCCCTGCCAGTTCTTGCTCTACAGCGACTGGAGCTAGTGCTCCAGAGAGCGACCAAGGGCCAGCGCTGGGGCCATGTGATCGAGATTCGGCTGTTGCAAGCCTTGGCTTATCACATGCACCACGAAGTGCCGCAGGCACTTGATGCTCTCTCAGAGGCGGTTCGGCTAGCCGAGCCAGAGGGCTACATCCGCAGTTTTGTCGACGAAGGAACTCCAATGGAAGCTCTGTTCTATCAGCTGCGCAAGCGCGACGGCAAGCAGAGACCAACTCCTTATCTCGACACACTGCTTTCCGCTTTTCAGCAAGAGAGTATGGCACGCGCACAAGCGGGAGAACCTACCAAGGCACAGCCGCTGCCGGAGCCTTTGAGCGAACGAGAGCTGCAGGTCCTGCAATTGCTCGCACGCGGTGCATCCAACCTGGAGATTGCCCAAGAACTGGTGATTGTCGTTGACACGGTCAAACGCCATGTCAGCCACATCTTCTCAAAGTTAGGTGTGCAAAACCGAATACAAGCGGTCAAGCAGTCGCGAGAGCTTAATCTACTGGATGAAGAACGCTGAAGGTTCTCTACTCTCTCAGAGGCAATAGAATCGCCATTCATGGCCATCGATAGCATTGATTCCAACTAATGGGGAAAGGGGGTTGTAGGGAGGGCTAATCCTTAGTTGGAATCAATGAAGCGGGGTGGTGCCGATAAGTCTCTAGTGCTTATCGGCACCGTTCTTTTGATCTATTGTCATATCAAGTGTCGCTATCAGAACCTCTACTGCCTGCCTTTCTCCAATAAGCTTTCCTAAACGCTCGTAGTGTTCTCCTAATTGATCATATTGATGATTGATCACATCATGAGAAGCAGCCATACGAAAGCCTGTCATTGCTAACTTCATGGCCTCACATTCCGTCTCAATCTGCTGCTTCAGACGCGCTATCTCACTCACGAGAGACTCCCTTCTTCTGTTCGATACTGCAATGCAAGATAGCATTATAATATGTACTTTATAATGTTACCATTACAGCGATGCTACTGTCAACTCATTGGACGCTTGAACACACCAGGCAGGCTCTCCTGAAGATGCCTCTTTTTGCCTGAAGATGAAGAAAGAGAAGTAAACATACCTAGAGTTCCAATCTATGCTTGTCCATTAGTTCATTCTTCGGTTATAATCGTAGTGGCGGACTCAGCTGGTTGTTCTCAGAGAGGGTTCATGGCATGTTGCTTGATACGACTATTCGGAAATTGCTGGTGGATGGCAACCAGTGGGCTAGTTGGCATGGGTATCATCTGCCAGTGAGTGACCAGTATATTGTCATCTGGACCCCGATGGGGACAGAAATGCACTGGAGACCAGGCACCTGGATCTCACAAAAACACCAGCTAAGCTACTTCTGGCGTGATGCTTGGTTTACCATTCATGTCGGATATGATGGCAAGGCAGGTAGCTTCCTCAGTGGATATTGTGATATTGTTCTGCCAAGGGCAAATTATACAAACACGGCAAAAGAAATGATCTATACAGACCTCTACATTGACGTCGTGGTAAATGCAGACTACAGCGTCTACACCAAAGATCAGGAGGTATTTGACCGTGCTGCCCAGCACTTTCCCATCGTTAAACAATCACGTCAGAGATCATTTGAGGTCCTAGACTGGTTGGAGGAGCACGCTCGCAACTGGACAGGACCATTTTCCGTTATTCCTCGCCAGCTGCCTAGAACAGATTTTGAAAAGTTGAGTGCAGAAGAGGCAGGAGGTATTATGCGCTCCCTCTTCTAGCCTAGGAGTATCTATGCCCACAACAGTTTCAGAGACAATGCAGGAGCAACTCACACGCCACGGTATCACACAGTATGACGAAGTTGGGCTACGCCAGGAACTCGAAGCTCGTGTCCCAACCTATACGCTGATCAAACTCGCAGATTGGCCTGCACGTCGCTGGAAATGCCACTATCGTCTCCTGATAGGTGCAGCAATGCATGATGCCCAAAGTGTCCCCGAAGCCTACGCCCTGGCATTGCTCTCCATCCTCCAGTAATTCTGCATAACCTCAAGAACTTGTACCTACTAATCAGCATAGAAAATAGGGAATATTTCACATATACCCCTACCTTATTCTTATCTTGTTGTAAAATCAGACCTAAAAGCGTTTATAATAATTGAGTCGGAGAAACTAATCCGTCTCCACGGTCGTATAATAGAAGATTGTAGAAATAGAATTGTAGGAGTAGAAAGGAAGTATTAGGCTTATGCTACGTACTATGTGCAAAGGGAAAATTCATCGTGCCACCGTCACCCAGGCCAATCTGAACTATATAGGTAGCATCACGATTGACCAAGACCTGCTGGAGGCTGCGAATATTTATCCTTATGAGAGGGTCCAGGTAGTGAACCTCAATAACGGTTCGCGTCTGGAAACGTATACCATTTCTGGTGCACGTGGCTCTGGAGTCATCTGCTTAAATGGTGCAGCTGCTCGCCTGACCGCCGAAGGGGATACCGTCATTATTATTAGTTATGCCCAATTTACGGAAGAAGAAATTCGTACTCTGGTACCAAAAATCGTTTTCGTTGACGAGAATAACGTCATTACCGAACAGAAACATGTCCCATTAATCGAAATGCTCCCAGAGCTTGAAGCACAAAGCGGTCCTGAAGCAGAGGTTGCTTACGCCTAAGTAACTTCGGGTAGTTTTCATTCGACCGCGATGGTTGGATGAATTTCTACTTACCTCTTCCCTATCAAACGTTTGTAAGGTTCCCCACCAAAGCAAATCCTTCCACAGCCAAAAACAGACTGATAGCATATCTTTATGCTCATCGCAGAAAAGGGGGAACAACGGGCGCGATACCCAAAGGGCACACGGTAAATCAGGCCCCTACCGATGGCAATAAATCGCGTTGAGCTACACGACTGATACTCGAGTAATGACGCAAAAGGCTTCATTCTCTCTATAGACTGTTTTATATATTCTTATATACGCATTTTTCGTTATGGCTTTTTGAAGGGCGGAAGCGTATAATAGTTGAGAGAGAATCTGGTACAATCCATCTAGCTGGACTCGTGGTCGCTCATGGTCCCTTGGAGCAAGGCGAGCCCCACCCCACGGACGCGACACCCAAAGGGTGCACGGTAAATCGGGTCCCTACATCATATGCAATAAATTGCGTTTAACGGGGATCTATGAGAGATAAAATGATTCAGGAACTCCATTTACATAACTATAAGTGCTTTGCTGACCAGAAGGTATCTTTCAAGGCATTGACGCTGCTCTCCGGTCTCAACGATACAGGGAAGTCTTCTGTGATCCAATCGCTGCTACTGCTGAGACAGTCCTACCAGCAGGATCTCCTCCTAGATAGAGGATTAGCACTTAACGGTGATCTGGTAAATGTTGGGACTGTAGAGGACGTCCTTTTCGAGAAGGCGATAGAGGATGTGATTGCCTTCCAGCTACGCTTGAAAAATGGGCATGAGCAAGCTTGGCGTTTTCTCTACGACCGAAAAACTGATGCTTTAAGCTGGGATATTTCTAATACCCAAGACAAACAAATTTATCATTCAAGCCTTTTTAACAATAATTTTCACTATTTGACAGCAGAGCGTATAGGCCCTCGGCCTTTTTTCGACATGTCGGACTTTTTGGTGTGTCATCGGCGCCAGCTAGGCTCAGCGGGTGAATATGCAGCACACTTTTTGTACATTTATGGGGATGAAATAAAAGTGCATACAGATCTCGCTCATCCAGATGCAATATCATTAGACCTGAAAAATCAAGTGGAAGCATGGCTGGGAGAGATCAGTCCCAATACATGTATTTCTGTTGTCCCCAATGCAGGAATAGATACTATTAGTTTACAGTATGCATTTGTTGATAAGGGAAGCAGTCGCATCTATCGCGCTAGGACCGTTGGTTTTGGCATTACCTATGCTCTCCCTATTCTAGTAGCTGTACTCTCCTCGCAACCGGGTGCACTGGTACTGATCGAGAATCCAGAAGCACATCTTCACCCCAAAGGGCAGAGCCAGATGGGCAAGTTGTTGGCCCATGCAGCATATTGCGGTGTTCAAATCGTACTGGAAACACACAGTGACCATGTCTTGAATGGTATTCGCGTTGCCGTTCACGATGGGGAGTTAGCTCCTGAGAATGTACAGATCCATTTCTTCCAACGCCAGAAGGATGGCCAAGCACAGGTTTTGTCGCCATGCATTGATCGCAATGGTCGTATCGATCAGTGGCCGAACGGCTTTTTTGATGAATGGGATAAGAATTTAGAGTCACTGATATTACCAGGAAGTATGTAGAGAGCAGGAATGTAAAAGCATAGACTTAGAAATGGATACAACAATCTATGCGTATCACAGCGTTACAACCGCAAACGAATACCCAGGATCGCATCAACGTTTTCGTTGATGATCAGTTCTTGCTGGGCGTCAGTGCGCTAATCGTTCTGCAGATGGGACTGCGGGTTGGACAAGAACTCTCGCCAGACCAACTGGAGCAGTTGCGCCAGGAAGAAGCTGTCCAGCAGGCAACCAACCGCGCCTTGAATTACCTCTCGTTTCGCCCGCGTAGCCGCGAGGAGGTGCGGCGCTACCTGCGTAAGAAAGAGACCCCCCCAGAGCTGATCGATACGGTCATACAACGTCTGGACGATCTCAACCTGATCAATGATCAGTCTTTCACCGAGTTCTGGGTCGAGTCACGCGAGCGCTCCAATCCCAAAGGAGCGCAGGCACTGAAAAATGAGTTGCGCTTGAAAGGTGTCAAACGCGAGCTTGTAGATGAACTGGTCAGCGATGAGCAGGATGAAGATCGCGCGTTACGAGCTGGACGCAGGAAAGCAGCTCTACTGGCACGACAGCCAGAGATAGATTTCAAGACCTTTCGCGCTCGCCTCGGCCCATTCTTGCAGCGTCGGGGTTTTAGTTATGAAGTCTCAACTCGTGCTGTGCGTGCCCTATGGAAAGAGGTGCACGATGAGGAAGGTGAGGAATGATTGGCGGTAGGTGCATCAATCGGACAATAATAAAGAAGGATTGCTATATAAGAAAAGGAAATAGAAATGTATTTCGATCAATTCAGACAGAAGATGCTAGCTCGAGATTAGTATGACTCTCTTCTTTCGTGGCCTGATCATCGGCCTCTCGGTTGCCGCCGTCGTTGGCCCAATGAGTGTGCTATGTATCCAGCGCACCTTGCATAGAGGTTTTCTCTATGGTCTGGTCTCAGGGTTGGGAGTAGCAACGGCAGATGCTACCTATGGGAGCATTGCTGCCGTTGGACTGACCCTGATTGCAACGTTCCTGGTAAATCAGCACAAATGGGTTAGCTTGATCGGTGGTCTATTTCTGGTCTATCTCGGTATCAAAGCCGCTCTTAGCAGACCAGCAGAACGAGCGGCAACGGCAGCTAAAGCTACCAGCTTTTCTGCTGCCTATGCTTCTACATTCCTGCTCACCCTCACTAATCCACTGACTATCCTCTCGTTTGCTGCTATCTTTGCTGGTATTGGCGTGGGAGAGGCCGTGGGTGATACGCTCACAGCTATTCTCGTCGTGTGCGGAGTGTTTCTTGGCTCAGCACTCTGGTGGCCTATTTTGACAGGAGGGATCGGTCTGTTGCGAGGAAAATTTGCTCCGGTGTGGTTGCTATGGATCAATAGACTCTCAGGAGGGGTAATTGTGGTCTTCGGGCTTGTTACGCTCCTGAGTCTGGTAAGATGATCAGGTCTGTCGTGCTGGCATCCGCGTACCTCGCCAGAAAGATTTGCTAGATGTAAATAAGTAGTTAGACTCCATTGCCGAATTACACAACAATTCTGTCAATCTCGGGAGCAAAGCCCGATGGATTGTAGATGTTGATAGTAAGCCGGGTTTCGTGGAATGAACAAGATAACACCTGCTATTACTTGATTCTTTCAGAGAGAACTTCATCCTCTTTTAGCCTCTGAAGTTGTGAGGACCATGCTAACTCCAGATACTCATAATGCTATCGGATAGGTACAGGTTGCAAGGCACGCTGTACAGCTTCCGGCATAGCTGCAATGACTCTGAGGTAGGCATATCCAGTATTATCCGGTTCGCTGCGTCCTTCTTCCCAGTCCCGTAAAGTTTCCAATGGGATAGCATAGCGTGATGAGAACTCTTCTTCAGTTAAGCCCAAAGCGCGGCGCAGGACTTTCACGCGAGGTGTGAGGGCTACATTGTCTAGCTCTTCCTCCGTCCATGGGAGGGCATCGGGATCAGACATGGCCGCCTCATAGCGTTCCTCTTCAGTCATCGCATCAAATCTTGCCCATTTGTCTGTTGCTTCTGTAGTATTTCCGTTGTTCATGTGGTACAGCTCCTCTTACTGAGATAATACGTACTGCATCTTTTCGTATTGTATAGGATACGAAGAGCAAACGTCCCTTTACCATGCCTATCAAATTGTAACGGTCTTCTCCATAGTCAAAACGCTGGTCAGGAAAATCAATGGCATAGGTATCAAGAAATGCATCTCTAGCATCTTCAAAGCTAATACCATGCTTCATACAGTTACGAGCAGCCTTATTCGGGTCCCACTCAAATATCTTCTCTATCCATAGAGTACAGTATTCCAGTAGTGATTGTCAATGTGGGGAGCCATCAAAATTTCTCCTCTGCTGATTTTCTTCAGTCCTATATCTTGTATAATCACATTCTAGAAAGATAGATATATTACTATCATATACCTTTATTTTTGTCAATATATCTATCTTGAAAAATTATTTACCTGTATTTTAGATAAAGCTATGAATTTGCATATGTCAATGCGTTTATAAGATTATTTCTAAAGTGAGACTATTTGGAGTTAATCTACTGTCTATCAAGAACAATTTCTACCAAGTAAAGAGAAGCACTTGCAAATTATTTGCAATAAGGCTTCGCGATAACGTATACTTTCTATGGATACTCATAGCTTCTTCTCTCTTTTTGTATTTTTAGCAATATCAGATTCTATAGGAGGTTCTATGAGCACTACTGGCAGTAGCTTTGGCCTTGCTGCGCTTTCGCATGTGTTCAGTGACAATCCAAGGGATGTGCGGGGCAAAATTATTGGTATTTACGCCTTTCTGATTGTTATCAATGTGCTTGTTTGGATCATCTCGCTTATCTTATTTGGACATTCAGTCTTCTTGCTTGGACTGGCGATCAGCGCTTATGCCTTTGGGCTGCGGCATGCGGTCGATGCAGATCATATTTCAGCGATTGATAACGTGACGCGCAAGCTCATGCAAGAGAACAAGCGTCCTGTAGCAGTTGGCTTCTTTTTCTCTCTAGGACATTCTACCATCGTAGTAGCCTTATCAGTGGTCATCGCAGCTACTGCTGCTGCAGTCAAGAACTTTGATAATCTCAAGCTTATTGGCAGTTTTATTGGCACTAGCGTCTCCGCGATCTTTTTGTATCTGATCGCCATTCTGAACATTGTGGTCTTGTGGGAAATCTTCCAGGCCTTCCAAAGGGTGAAGCGAGGTGGGGAGTACAACGAGCAGACCTTGGAAGAATTCCTTGATCAGCGTGGGCTCATGGCACGCTTCTTCCGTCCACTGCTGCACATGACAGATCGCAGTTGGAAGATGTATCCTATTGGTCTGCTCTTTGGCTTAGGGTTTGACACAGCCACCGAAGTGGGTATTCTCAGCATCTCAGCTGTGCTCGCTACCAAGGGGCTTCCGCTCTGGACTGTTCTGCTGTTCCCGCTCTTATTCACCTCAGGTATGTGCTTGATTGACACCACGGATGGCATCTTAATGTTAGGTACCTATGGCTGGGCATTTGTAAAGCCTGTACGAAAGCTGTACTACAACCTGAATATCACTCTGGTCTCCGTCCTGGTAGCTCTTGTGGTAGGAACCGTGGAGGTGTTTGGGATCATAGGCAGCGCATTCAACCTGAATGGTAGCTTCTGGAGCTTCGTTGGGAGCTTGAATGATAATTTCGGGGTGATTGGCTACTATATTATTGGTATATTTGTGGTGAGTTGGGCAGTCTCAACGATCATTTATAAAGTCAAGCGCTACGACGATATTGAGATTAATGCTGCTGTTAGAAGAGAATAGTTCATGGGGCAGCTATTGCAAAGACGGCACTTTCGGTTTTCTTTCCGGGTATGGCAATCACTACTCTTACCTGCCAGATCCCACTCATGGTGAATTGCACTCGGGCAAGGTAGATGCCAGTGCTCTGCTGGCTGGCGTCTATGTGATCCGTACCCATATCCATGGCCTCCATGTTGCTCTCGACGGAAACATGGGCATTGGTGAGGAGTTGCTGGGTGGCCGCGTGTACAATCTGCAAGGTAAGGTCGGCTGGTCTCGTGGTAGCTGGAGGATTAGGCGTGACCTGGAGCGTGACCTGGTAGGGACCAGCCTGAGCCTTCTGGATGGGGTTGGTGGGATGAAGGAACGCAACAATAGATTCTATGCTTGTTCCTATGAAAGTTATAGCAATAAGGGAGCCAAAGCCAAGAACAAAGATCAGTAACTGTCGTAGTCTCATAATATTGCTTTGGTAACTCCTCATGCACCAATCGAGCAGATCAACGCCATTTATCGCCATTGGTAGGGGCCGGATTTGTCGTACCCGTCGTACCTTGCAGCTGTTGTAGTCTCATAACATCTCTTCGGTAACTCTTCATGCACCAATCGAGCAGATCAAGGCCAATTATTGCCATTGGTAGGGGCCGGATTTGTCGTGCCCGTCGTACCTTGCGCAGGTACTTCGATATAGACGTTGCCATTTTCTATCTTGGTTCTCAGGCGTGCTAGTGGTTTGAGATAGCGGATAGGACTTTCTTTTGCTGGTTGTCCATACTCGTCAAAGAGTCCGCCATGACAGGGACACTGGAACTGGTGATGTTTGTCTTCCCAGTTGACAATACAGCCCATATGGGTACAAGCAGCGGATAGTGCAACCACAGGTTCTTTGGTGGCATCTTTGGTATCTTTATCCTTGAGCATGACATAGCCAGTAATCGCATCTGTAACAAATTTTACGGCTTGCTCGCTGAGTTGTGCCAGTGGGGCGATAAATAGCCACGTTGTAGGACCAGTCGGAATCAGTTCTTCCTGCTTGTAAGCAGCTGGTGGTTGCGAAGATTGAGGTTTGTCCATCATTGATCCTGCGCCGATGCCAACTGCGAGCGAAGCAGCAGCAGCAGCTCCTCCGGTGAGCAAGGCGCGGCGCGAGACGGAGCGAGTCTTACGGAACTGCCGTGGGGGCGTGGTTGGTTCAGAAACTGGCGATGGCTGCTCTATAGCTGCCTGCTGATCTTTACTCTGCTCCTGATCTGTTTGGTAGACTGGAACGGCTGTCTCTGCTGGTGATGGTACCTCAGCCTCTTGCTCCTGGTTCATTGAGAGCAAGCGTTCTTGCAAAGCGGCGATAAATTCGGGGCGTGGTTGGGAGGCTTCGGGTGAGGCAGAACGAAAGAGAGCGGCCATACGATAGACCCGAGCATGTTCGAGGGTAAGATTTGTAGGGAGATGAGCAGACTGCTCGGCCTGCAAGTCTTCAATATAACGCTCTAATTCGAGATAGTCCGCAAAGTGTTCCTGATCTTCGCCCGTCATATTGTGTTACCACCTGTGATGTTCCATAATGTTGTCGTGCCTTACTTGCAACTCGTCCGAGCGGCTAGAGGGTCAAGGTCTGCCGCACGTTTGAGTGCACGAAACTGCAATACTTTGACATTTGCTTCCGTTAATCCCAGATGCTGAGCCGTCTCCTTAATGGAGAGATTATAAAGGAAGCGACAAGTTAATACTTCACGGTAGTTGTTAGGTAATGCTGCTAGTATGTGTTGCACGCGTTCAGTCGCGCCTATATGCTGGGCAGTTAGATCCTCCCAGGTGCCAGTCGTCTCGTCAGCTGGGCCTTCCCAACCAGCATTGAGTAACTCCTCCAGAGAGCTGGAGGGTATACGGTAGTGAGCACGCCAGTAGTCAGCGACGGTAGTACGTGCAATTTGCAAGAGCCACCTCTGAATGCTGAGGGGATTGCGCTCCTGATCGAGATAGCGCACAGCCTTGACGAACGTCTGTGAGGTCAGATCCTCAGCTTCTTCGCGATTACCTACTTTACCGTAAATATATCTATATATCAGGTGAAGATTCTCCTGATAAACTATTTGAAATTCTTGCACACCCAGGCTCCCCTGCCGCTGTCCTTCCCACTGTTCAGATGACAAGGCTTGATTATACAGTACGGCAATAAATTGCGTCTGTGCAGATGTGCTGCGCGATATGTTCACAACGCTCCCTCGTTTGATATCGCTAGTGACCCAAGATCTCTTTTTAGGGAGAGGTAGGCCAGAAGTGTGGCGAAAAAGGCCATCTATGTATAACGACGGGAGCGGGTTACAGGCAGTTCTATGGAAAGTTAAGCATGGCGGGTGGATTGTGCTTTTCACACCCCTACCAGAAGCGACCCCGGTATTCTCGTCCCACTGTTCTGGGACGGACCGTTTTCCCGTCTGAGGTAGGGGCGAAACACAACCCACCCTTGTCGCAATAATTTGGTTGACAGGGTTATTATATCCTATGCTGACAAGGGTTTGCAGTGGCTTGCGGACGTGCTACACATGTTTGCGTGCTCTCCTCAACTACAGTATAATACGACTTAGTCAACGTCTAGAATCCAGACTACACGATGGGGTGAGGAAAAGATGTATAAAGGTCAATCTGGTATGTGGTCCTGGCTATTTCACCGCGTGTCAGGGCTTGCTATCCTCTTATTTTTACTGATCCATATTGTCGATATTTCGATGCTCAGCTTTGGCCCTACTGTCTATAACAACAGTATCTTACTGTTTGACCAGTGGGAAGTGCGGCTGCTGTCTTTATCGTTGATTGCGGCTGTGCTCTACCATGCGTTCAATGGCATACGCATTATCCTTATCGACTTCTGGCGCAAGGCTGTGAAGTACCAGAAAGTGTTGTTCGCTATCGTTATGGTCCTGACAATTGCTTTGTTCATCCCCGCCGCTTATTTTGTTATGGGACCTGTGCTCTCCTGGTTTATTCATGTCCCCGTCGCCAGTACAGCCCACTAGGTAAAGGTATCTACGCAGATACTTCGTCAATGCGAAGTATCACGCACGTTTGGCAATTTATTGCTCGAGTTGTAGGGGCCCAATTCATTGCGCCCTCTGTCGTTTGGAGGAATCCATTCATGTCGCGTATTTCAACTGGATTTGGTCCACGCCCTGCGGGTGGTGGGTTTGAGACTTTTTCCTGGTATTTCTTTCGCATTTCTGGCGTCATTCTCATTTTTCTGGTCATCGTCCACCTGATTATCATGCATGTAACAACTGATGTGCGCTGTACAACCTATATGTTTGTATCGATGCGCTACTCGAATCCCTTCTGGCGACTCTTCGACTGGCTGCTGCTTACGCTGGCATTGACGCATGGTATGAATGGTTTACGTCTGGTAATCGATGACTACGTGCGTTCGGCCAGTGCACGTGTCTGGTTGCTGTCGATCGTGGGAGTGCTGTTATTGGTCTTCTTTATGCTAGGAACAATTACGTTGATTACATTCCCGATAGTACCGGCAGCGCAGCAAGGGATTCCGTGTGTTAGGTAGCTAAGGATAAGGATTGATTATGTACCATAAATTTGATGTTGTCATTGTTGGCGCAGGTGGCGCAGGATTAATGGCGGCCATGCAGTTGCCCAATGCCAGCGTTGCTGTACTGACGAAGGTCTACCCCACACGCTCGCATACAGGGGCAGCTCAGGGTGGTGTGGCAGCTGCACTGGGTAACCAGGAAGAGGATCATTGGAAGTGGCATATGTACGATACCGTCAAGGGCGGTGACTATCTGGTAGATCAGCCTGCAGCCGAGATCCTGACACGTGAGGCTATAGATGCTGTGTATGAACTGGAGCATCGTGGTCTGCCTTTCAATCGTACGGCGGATGGACGCATCGATCAGCGGCGCTTCGGTGGGCATACACGTAACTTCGGCGAGGGTCCTGTTCGGCGTTCCTGCTATGCTGCCGACCGCACTGGACATATGATCTTGCAGACCATGTATCAGAATGCAATCAAGAATCAGGTGCGCTTCTTCAACGAATTTCTTGTGCTTGATCTGCTGCTCAGTGAAGGCCGGGCCTGTGGTGTCGTAGCGATGGAGATTCGTTCCGGCGAGATCCATACTTTCCATGCCAAGTCCATCCTGTTTGCAACTGGCGGCTATGGGCGAGCTTGGCGTGTGACCAGTAATGCCTTTGCCTGTATGGGTGATGGGATGTCGATTGCTTATCGCCGAGGTATTCCACTACAAGACATGGAGATGTATCAGTTCCATCCCACTGGCATCTATAAAGTTGGTGTCCTGCTGAGCGAGGCAGCACGCGGTGAGGGTGGCAAGGTGCTCAATGGCCAGGGCGAGTACTTTATGACACGCTATATGCCTACGCTGAAAGATCTGGCTCCGCGTGATATCGTCTCCCGCTGTATCGTTCAGGAGGTCAAAGAGGGACGCGGCGTGGATGGCAAGGACTATGTGTACCTCGATCTGCGCCATCTGGGTGCGAAGGTCATCACTGAGAAACTGCCAGATATCACGGACTTCGCACGCAATTACCTGGGTGTTGAGCCAATTACTGAGCCAGTTCCAATCCAGCCTACAGCACACTACGCGATGGGCGGTATTCCAACGGATGTGGATGCACGCGTGGTACTCGATGCACAGTGGACACCGCTGCCGGGCTTCTATGCAGCTGGTGAAGTGGCCTGTGTCTCGGTACACGGCGCGAACCGTCTGGGAACAAACTCGCTGGTAGACCTGATTGTATTTGGGCGACGTGCGGGCAAACACATGGCGAAGTTTATCGCTGAAAATGATCACGCTCCACTGGCCTCGCAGCCGGAAACCTTTGCCCGTGAGCAAGTTGATAGGCTCTACAAGTCGACCAATGGCGAATCGGCGGCACGCATCCGCGACGAGTTGCAGACCCAAATGATGGAGCGTGTGTTTGTGGAGCGCACAGACGAGGGACTGCGTCATGCCCTCGATAGCATTGATGGCTTACAGGAAGCATATCGTAGAGTACAGATGCAGGACAAAGGAAAGCGCTTCAATACCGAACTCGTCGAGGCCATTGAGCTAGGCTTTCTCCTCGATTGTGCAGAGGCGACCATTCACGGTGCACTGGCACGTACGGAGAGCAGGGGTGCTCACTATCGTCTCGATTACCAGAAGCGCGATGATGCCAACTGGCTGAAGCACACCCTTGCTTATAAAGGTACCAAGGCGCATGACGTACGTCTGGATTATAAAGATGTGGTTCTGATCGATGATCCGGTATTCAAGCCCAAAGAACGAAAATACTAGCAGGAGACAGCAATGAACATAGTTGTACGCATTAAGCGCTATAATCCAGAGTTGGATGCGAAGCCATACTGGGCTGAGTACTCTGTCGAGGCTGATCCGATTGATCGTTTGCTGGATGCCCTCAATAGCATCAAATGGACGATGGATGGGACACTGACCTATCGTCGTTCGTGTGCACACGGAGTCTGTGGTTCGGACGCGATGCGTGTCAACGGACGCAACCGTCTAGCCTGTAAAGTGCTGATCCGCGACGTGGGTTCAAAAGTGACGATAGAACCTATGCTGGGCTTCCCGGTGATCAAAGATCTCGTCGTGGATATGGACCAGTTTTTTGACAAGTACAAAGCGGTCAAGCCTTACTTGATCAACTATGACAATGAGCCAGGGACGGAGCGTTTGCAGAGCCCGGAGCAGCGGGAGCGCTATGACGAAGGAACCAAGTGTATTCTCTGTGGTGCCTGTACTGGTTCGTGCCCCTCGATCTGGGGTAACCCGGACTGGGTGGGACCAGCTTCGATTGTCAATGCTCACCGCTTCATCTTCGATAGCCGTGACCAGGGAGCTGCGGAGCGTTTGCAGATCCTGGGCAAGCGCGATGGCGTCTGGCGCTGCCGAACTATCTTCAACTGCACCGATGCCTGCCCACGCGGCATTCCCGTAACGGATTTGATTGAGCAGGTCAAACGTGCTATTGTGTATAATGGAACAGATGAAGCATAATTCTGTATAATGATATAAGAGACAATAGGATTAAAATAAGGAGGCGGCAAAAGCTATCCCCTTATTTTAATCGTTTGATGTCTACAGTATCCAAAGATAATGTAATAAAACTTTTTGTCAGCACTGCTTCATTATCTTTGATAACCTGTAGCAATATCTTTATAAGTTCTTTTCGCTCACTTTTTGACGTAGGAAGTAACCAGATAATACCAGAACATGACCGACCTTCTCTTAGCACATACTGCTCAAAATCTTTATCTCGAGTGACAATAACTGCGTTCGCTTCTATAGCACTCTTCAAAATAATGAGATCATCAGTTCCACGAGGAGCGATACGCGTCTCATATCCAGCTTGCCTTATTGCTTTACCGAGCTGACGCGGAATGTTTTCATCTATCCAAAACTTCATGATGCCATATGCTCTTGAAGATACTTCTCATGAAGTTGATCATGCGCAAAAGCAAGTGCTGCTAAGATCTGTTCTCTTGTAATATGTGGATAGTCGTCAATCAGATCGTCAATGGTGTCCCCCAGGGCAAGCTGTTCAAGGATAAGTTCAACACTAATTCGCGTACCAGCAATGCATGGCTTTCCTTGTAGCACTTCAGGGGTACTGGTAATTTGATCGCTCATGATGTTCTTACCTCCACTTGGGATAATACCTTCACCCATGATTTCTACTCCTTTGTTCTCTGTTCACGCTAGTATTATATCATATTTAGTATGGAATATGGGTTCAAGCGATACTAGCCCTTCACTTCTGATAGAAGAGATGCTATACTGACAGAACATGGAAGAGACATCAACCCTTTTCAAAGCGTCTGCATATAGATGATTCTATCTACCTATTCAAAGTTCGCTGTAGCTTCTTAGGGAAGGCGCAAGGAAAGGATTATTCCCCTATCGGGGCGAGAGGTTCTAAGTGCGAGTACAGATGTAATATAGCAGAAGTAGACCCATGAGAGATCAAAATAGTTCTATAAGAGATTCACACGAACTCATGTTAGGTGGGCAAGATATACAACGCTTTGGCAACTATGATCTGGTGCGTCGTATTGCTGTCGGGGGTATGGGCGAGGTATACTTAGCACACCAGCGCACTGCCTTTGGGAGAGAGGTTGCCGTCAAAATCATCCGTTCTGATTTGGTACACGATGTGACTGCGCGGCAACGTTTTCTGCGTGAAGCTGAGGTCAGTGCTTACCTTAAACACGACCACATTCTACCCCTAGTCGAGTTTGGCGAGGAGCAGGGACGTCTTTTCCTGGTTACACCCCATATTAAGGGCGGCACACTGCTCAAACGTCTACAAACAGGCCCGCTCTCACTTGCTGAGGTCCATCAACTCTTCACGGCTCTGGTCGAGGCTGTGGCTTACCTTCACAAGCGGGGAGTAATCCACCGTGATCTCAAGCCGAGCAATATTCTTCTCGACCGCGAAGAAGATAGCAATCGTGTCTATGTACGCCTGATCGATTTTGGAATCGCCACGCTGCAAGGTCTGTCTGCAAGCGCTCCATTGACGGTGGCAGGCCATGAGATGGGAACAGTAGCATATATGGCACCTGAACGCTTGAATGGGGTAGCAGCTCCCAGTAACGACATCTACTCGCTGGGCATCATTCTCTACCAGATGATCACTGGACAATTGCCTAAGGCTGGTGAAATGGTCTCGTTACCTAGACCGTTGGATTATGTGATAGGGCATTGCATAATAGCAAATCCCAGCGAACGTTTTGCCAGCGTAGAGGAGCTATTAACGTCCTTCGAGCAGGCTCACCATATAGCCAAAAGTTCCTGTGATGTCAATAAACCCTTAGTTATACCTAACAGCTCTACATCACCACCACCAGCAGTTAATTCTATACCTCTGAGATCAGCTCCGCCACCAGCGAGAGATTTTACTGCTTCGTCTTCTTCTGATAGCCCCACGATAGTACGGTCAGATAAACGTACTATCCGAGAAGAACCATTACCTTCATCGCCTCAGCTCCAAAAGGCCACGCTGGAGAGTTCAGCCAGTCTGGTAATACCACGATCAGAGATCATCCTACCACCCTTACCAGGCAATGAAGAAGCCTTCAAAGGCGAGGACTACAACGCGCCCACTTCGTTTTTTGATCCTCCATCTCTACGGAGAGGCAAACCAGGAATCTCCAAAAAGCCATCACTTACCTCCAACAAAAGCAACAAGCGCAATCGTCTACTTGTTGTCCCTATGGCAATCCTTATCCTTATCCTGGTTATCTTGCTGGCAGCGGGAGGGCTGGGGTACCAGGCATTTCAAGCGTCAATCTCAGCCAATATCACTGTGATCCCACGCGTTCGGACCATCGGCACTGTATTTACGCTCACGGCCAAACCGGGACTCAAGAACATCGACGCTGCCAGTTCATCCATTCCTGCGGAAGCCTTCACCAGTACACAGACAAGCTCGCAGCAAGGACAGACTACTGGTGCAACGAACTGCGTCTTTGGCTTTCTCAACTGCCAGCAGGCAGTCTCACCCTCCGACATTCAGACGCTATCGTTGCAAATAGAAGCAACACTCCATTCAAAGATTGATCAGGATCTGCAGAAGCAAATACATGGCGCAGGTGCTACTAAAGTAAGCAACACCGTGTACTCCAACGAGACAGTCACACCAAATCCGCCAGTCAACACAGTGAGTAGGACCGTGACTGTGACAATGACCGAACAAGGCACTATTGAATACATCCAAGCAAAAGATGCGGATGATCTGGCATTACTCTTACTGAAGCGAAAGCTCAATCAGCACTATGAGTTCATCAACTCGTTGACTCGGATCGATCCGCCTGTAGTGCAGCAAGTGAACCTGGACGGGACAGTACAGATTGCCATTGCGGCAGGTGGTGTAGCCCGCTATCAGATGCCAGACAGCGAACTCGCGGATATCCAGAACCACATCAAAGGCCTAACGCCAAAGGATGCACGCGCCCAGATTGCCAAAGATGGTAACATCGATCCCAATGGCATCAGCATCCGCCTTTCTTACGGGGACACCATTCCTAAGAATGTGCAACAGATCAAGATTGAGATGATCAATCCGAGCAACCTGCCGACAGTACAACTCACTCCTATATCATCGGTCTAGGGAACACGGTGACGAGATTGTTTTCTAATATGGCTCATCTCATCTGCGACAGGATTTCTAGACTCGTCAATATATCGAGGATATTCGAATTCTGGGGCGAGAGACACAAGGCAAAGAGCGGATGCCAGGGTATTGGGTACTGCGGCGGATTGTAGAACGAAGGCGCTTCTGGTTCAATCTCTCTCGCCGCCTGCTGGCCCGTTGAGGAGAGAGGCGCAAGAGCATCCTTGCTCTTCTCCATTTGACTTGGGCTCATCTCCTCTTCCACTTCATCTTGACTGGTGCTCACCTCCTCTCCTCTCGCCTCCTCGCTTGAGTTCATCGCCTCTTTCCTTGTATCCTGATTGGTGCTTACCTTCTCTTCGCTCGCCTCCTGACTTGGGCTCACCTCCTCTTCCACCTCATCTCGACTGGTGCTCACCTCCTCTTCTTCTCCATCCTGACTCTCCTCTTGGCTGTCAGATAAGCTCTCAGTGGTTGCCTTAGAGCACGGGAGAATACCCAAATTGCCTATTAGACGAGAAGGCATCACTAGCTCCAGGTCTTCGAGCGTTGCGTTTACCCCGTAGAGCCTTCTCACATCGTCGAGGGTAACACCATTCTGACACATCTCTCTCAGGTCTTTTGTTGTGATCACTTGTCTCACCGCCTTTCCATGTTGGCATGCATCAATTTGTGTGCAGAGTGCAGTTCTACTCTCCAAGATTTAATGTAGCGTAAGAGACAAATGGTATCCATCTATAAAGACGTGTTCACGGGGAGTCTATCAGATTAAGAAGCTTTTCTTTTTCTGCTTCATCTATTTTCTTCTTTGTTTTATGAAAGGTCCAATGTGTTCGCGTTGGCATACGTGCCAACACTCCCAGAGCGAGACGTCCTCTGTTGCAGATCTGCGCATACTCTTGGTCCGAAATAAGGAAGAGTTCTAATCCAATCATTACCGTCGAGAACGTTACCATCGCCATAAGCACTGCAATACCAACATGCAAAAGGATGCCAAACAGTATCCACGGGATCTTGAGGCGTGAGATAATAGCCGCTGGAAACAGCAATTGATAGAACATGGGACTAAAGGTTGCTATCGTGACAATCCATGGGTTCGTAAATAGGTTATGGGTACTGGGAATCACAAACCATTGCACCTGACTAATATAGTACATCGCAATTCCTTGTTGCCACCAATCTCCATTTGCCTTTGCCAAACCAGAGGTAAAATACACCACGATCAGTTGAAAGGTAATGGCCAGAACTGCTATATTATGCAGCCATACCTGAAACTGACCAGAGGAAAACTTCGCCCGGTGTGGCAGAAGAAAGAGCATATACATCAGCACGAGTCGGGTTAGATTGTCTCCGGCATCAGTGATTTCTGGCAACCTATTATAAAGTAAGGAGAAGGAAACAAGTGCAAGGAGAGTAGCAAGACGAGTATTATAGCCTATTAAAAGCCATAATGCACCGATATACAGAACGAACTGCACGTAGAAAATGCGGGTATCCGTCATGAAAACACTATCCAAGGCATTCCCCAGCATTGGCCCCAAAACTAGTTTTGTAGATCCCCAGCCTATGCCACTTGGGCCCCATAGGAATGTTGCAAATGGCAGCTCTGTATATACCCGAAAGAGGAGCATAGCACCTATAGAAATTTGCAGAATCCTCACGCCAATCAGTTGATGAGGGTCGTTGGCAAGCCATCTCCATGCCTTAGAGAATGATTCCATTGTTTGTCTCACATCCGATAGAGATGGATATTCTCCATACTTCTGTCAATTTGATACACACCAACGAACACGGTCTTGATCACTCGCGGCTTTGGTGCATTTCCTTCGGGCCACGGGCTACTATGCCTTTCACGAATCATCAGTGCAACATAATTAGCATTACTTCGTCCGATATCTTTACAGAATGCGGATGCAAACCTTACCATAAGCTTTAGTGCTTCTTGGTCATGCTCATTGTCATAAGAGAAGGTAGCATCAGTTATTCCATTAGCGAACCTCGGATATGCAGAAAAGAGATTGCTCTGCTTTCTCCACAACGGTGAAGATACATCGTACCATCCATCATTTGGCAAACCCTTTATTTTGACAACCATAAGCTCTTCATTACTAAGTGGCCGTACCAGTAAGGCGTAATCTGTATCGATAGGGTCAGGTGCAAAGAGGTCCCAGTGCTGGTCAAAATACCTTCCAATCGTTGCATTGAGAAACGGCTCTAGTATACGTTGTATAGGATTGGTAGGTAACACATATAGGAAAGTGAGGGTAAAGTGTACTACGAGCCACAGTACTGTCATGACGCGTAGAACATTCAGTACCCACACACGAACAGCTTTCCGCCCATCCTGCCCATTCCAAGAGAGAGATACACCTATTTGCCTCAAAACAATCACCTCCAACGCTAATCATACTGTTCTTCAAGAGATATCAGGAAGAACTGTTCGAGCTTAAGAGTCGAGCAGGGTAGTCGGGTCTATTTCACGTGAACCTAACGTTGTTTATCGCCCTGAGCTTGTTGGTCTAGCTGGCTTTATTGGTTTGCTTATTCCTCGTGCGCCCAATCACTGAGTCATCCCGAATTTTTCTGGAACCTGAAATGTTCGTATTGCTTTTTAAAAGCGGGAGTGCAGAGGGCAGCTGCCCTCTGTCGGGGATCGGGGTGTCCCCGAAATACCTTTTTTTCCTTTTGCGCCGCCTCCGGCGGCGCAAAAAAAAGAGAGAAATGGGGCACAGTCCCATACCCCAGGCAAGGGGCACAGCCCCTTGCAACCCCCGCAAAAAGATGTTTGACGGGCTTCTCAAAAATTCGGGATGACTCATAACCCCAGAGGTCATTTCCGAACTCACAAGTGCTCCTCCTGATTCACTCCTGTCCTGAGAATACCTGATGAGAGAGGTTTTTTGTACTGACAAAGGAGACAGCTTTACAGGCAAACCAGACAACTTTGAAGAGACGCAAAAATTTACACCCTCTCTCCTCTTTCCGGGTGGGCGTCATTTTTTTGCGAGGAGAGGACGACGCCAAGGATGGTTGGGAGCGGGTCGACGGGAACCAAGAGAGGCAGAGGAGCCTGAAATAGGCTTGGGAGGTGCAGGTTTGGGTCGGAGAGGAGAAGCTAAGAGGACAGCGCTTCATCGAGGGGGAAAAAAGCCTGTCTCGCATTTGGGACAGACTCCGTAGGTTCTTTCTAACCTCCCTATTGCTTGTAATTTCCTCACCTGCTTTCCACGTGCTGTCAATGGCTCCCCACAATTTGGGCACTGGGGCCGTTCCTCGGCCTCCTGTCCTGCCCACTCTTTGGCTCCGCTCGTCAGCGCACTCTCTTCTATCAAATGCGCTTCCAACTTGCTTACTCGCTTACTCGCTTCAATCTCTCTATCTCTCATTTTTGTCTTGGGATTGGCCAATCGCCATTCTTTCATTCCCAGGACTATTTCATCGTAGATTTCTTGGCTTTTTTCTTGCTCGTTTTTCTCTATTGTCCTTCTCCATGATCACTCTCGGGAACTTTCTGCTCTCATCTTACCTCTTCTTTCCCGCTTGGCTACCCCTCTCGCAAAAAATGATGCCCACCCCCTACTTGCTCCTTCTTGCATTTTTAGTAAGTTTACCTTATTCTATAACTAGTAAGCAAAACTTACCAGTTGTCTGGATGGACCTCTCACGTTCAGACGCCTTCCTGATGGATGATCCACTAAGTGGTGCATCCGCCAAGTCTGATACGCTGGTGGAAGTCACTCAACGAGCCTGTTTCCAACTTTTCAGGCCCACCAGTTCGGAACACTCTTACCGGATGCACCAGTAAGTGGTGCATTCAGTAAGTTCATACTACTTTTCTATGTGCTCTACGAACTGCTTTTCAGTCACGCAAGCACCCATGAAAGTACCACGAATTTAGCGAATGCACCACTAAGTACAGACGGGCGCAAGTATGTTCCAAATTGGTGTGAAGTAAGAAGCCGGACGAGGGCCACAAAGCCCGCGCGAGGCAGAAACTCTTGCGCAGGCCTCATTACCTGGCCGACGCTCTAGCGCCTCATGAGTATATATGAGGGCAGATGTGGATCTTTCCCATTTCCCTCCTCATATTCATGTACAATGAGAGGACCCTTCACAGCGTTTACACAACAGTATTAACGCCTCATGCCGACAAGCGAGACAGAGGTAGAGACGGAGGCGAACTCCGTCTCTACCTCTACAGGCGGGTGGACCAAAGGCAAGCTTTGATTCACTTTGGTTCACCCTCCAACAAACCAGCCCTGTGGGCGGGATCGCCTCGCGGATACCCGTGTGTAGAGACGGAAACGAACTCCGTCTCGATCCTTGGAGGTAAAGAGCAATATGCAGTCCTATCCCTACATGCCTAATAACCAGCCATCAGCCGTGCAAGATAACAGCGGCTGTTACCTCTTTTTAGGGATACTGATCGTCGCGTGTATCATCGTGGGAGTTATTCAGTTCCACTATTTCATTGTGTATCAGACCTATGAGCAGGGCAGTTGCACGCTCCTCTCAGGTGGCGTTATCGGCCATGGAGGGAAACATCCCGCCTGGACGGTCAGCTTTCGCTATACGGTCTCCACTAAAGCTGGTCGGGTGGAGAGCGAAGGCTACGATCTACCAAAGAGCAGCTTTTTCTCACGCCAATCCGCGCAAAGCGCTGCGGAGCAATATACGATAGGGAAAAGCTATCCATGCTGGTATAACCCGCAGAAGCCAACTCTTGCCGCGTTGGTACTCCACCGCACCTCGCTCACTGATTTTGCGTGGGTCATAGCCTGGCGAAGCGCAATCTATATAGGTCTCCTCTTTATACTTCTTGCTATGGTTATCGGTTCTTTCTATGGTGGTGTCTATCTCCCGGTATGCTTGATGGTGCAAGGCATCGTTACGCAGGGGCGGGTACACGAGCATATTACGAGAAGAAAGTGGAGTGGAGGGAAGAAGAAGACCCAAAAATACTCATGTATTGTCTATCAAAGGCAAGAGTCCCCATACAACTGGCAATCATTTGAAGTAGAAGGGACCTATGCCATCGGCTCGTGGCAGCCGGTATGTTATGATCCCTCTCGTTCTACGAATATCAGACGGGGCCATCGTCCGCTCGGCATTGGTCCAGTGCTGTCGATGCTGCTGGGCTTTGCACTGGTTCTGGGAACGCTGGCCGGGTTGGCCTTCGCGTGGAACATAGTATAATTGAAGAGTTTATGCATACGATACAACCGTAGCATTTACTCTGAAGGAGAGAAACTGTGACGCAACACCCTACGCCATTCTGTGCAAACTGTGGCACGCCGCTGGTGGCTGGGCAGCGTTTCTGCTCAAGTTGTGGGACTGTCACAGATGGTGAGCCATCCATGACGACTGTGCATACACCTGGCAGCAATATCCCACCTCCTCCACCTCCTCCTGCTAGCTCATTTGCCCAGCCGGAGCCGTATCCATCTCCAACTCAGGGATATCAGCCTCTTCCAGTTAGCTATCAGCAGCCAATCTATGCGCGGCCTCAGAAAAAATCTTCTGGTCGTGTGCTCAGGCAAATTGGCTGTGGCGCGGGTCTGATTATCCTCCTTGTTCTCGTGCTATTTGCAGGTGCCGGTTATTGGGTCTTTCGCCTCGTGAGTGCTCCTACTACTCAAGGATACGATACTACCCAAAGTGGAGGAAGTAGCAGTAATACCGGTGTTACTACGACTGTACAGGTACCTGTTAAAACTACTCCTTTCAACGAGACTGTGCTATACGCGAGTGTGAAGATTACTCTCGTCAATGTACAGCAAGCGAATACTTTCCAGGATGATCGCGAGACTTCTTCGACAGATGTGTTGCGTTTGAATTTCAGAGGAGAGAACACAGCCAAAAGAAATCCGAGCTACTTGTATGGCGACGTGACGCGCTTGCTACTGCCAGATAAGACAAGCGTTGTCCCTCTTCAGAGTCAGAACGACATTTCTCCCTCTTCAGCCGTGACACGCAACAATTGGATCGATTTCGCTGTCCCCCTGAGCACAAATGTAAAGCAGTTGACGCTGCGCCTGGGTACGGCTACGGAAGCCCAGATAGACATTCCTTTGACAGATAGCGCCGATCTGAGTAAGTATCAGCCAAAGACGGTGACTCCTCAGAAACAAGCGTCATATGCCGGGGCAACCTGGACCATTACGCAGGCTACCGAGCAATTGAGTGCTCAGGGGAAGCAAGCTGATAAAGGGATGATCTATGTGATTGTCACGGTGAGGGTAGATAACAACTCATCCTCTCCGTTTAGGGACCTTCCAGAAGATTATCTGCGTCTGAAAGCGGGCGATACGACGGTGACAGACACTGATAGCAATTTGCCTTCAGATATCGCTAGTGGCCAAACGAACGCAACGGGAGAGACCATTTTTCTTGTACCGCAGGGCAATACCAATTTCACGTTGATATTGCTGGGTGTTCCGTCTACTAATACCACTCAAGAGGTCTCGATTCCTTTCTCGATTCCGTAAAGTCACTCTGAAACTGTTCCTGTGCAAACTCTGAGAGAGACGGAAAACGGTCAAGAGGATATCTGCGACTTGCTCTGTGGAAAGGAGGCCAATATGACCTGAGCGGCGTAGCCAATTTCAGATCGGATATGGTGTCATGGTCAGCTTGACTTTGGTCCGATCATTGATATTCCCTTGAATATCATTCTCCTGGTCTTTCTCTTTCATCCCATCGTCAAGCAGGCTTTGGCGTAGAAGACGACCAACAATGTTCGATCATATGCAGGATGGGCAAGCACATATGACTTGCCCATCCAAAGACAAGGAGTTTCCACATGCACCAAAAGTTTTTGAGATGCCTCAGAGAGACTTGTAAGCGGTAACGATGGTTCTGCCATGGAGCATCACATCCTTGCAGAAAAAGAGCCAATAGCATGATCCCTCTCAAAGTATACCCGCTACCTCAGATAATTGTCAAAAAAAAATTCTCACTGAATTTAAAAATTTACACTCTCCTCTTTCCTTGACATTTGGTATCCAGCATCCACTATACTATGATTGTGCGAAACTGTTCGCAACGACTACAACCAATCTGCGATAGCTGGGAGAAGTTCGTTGAGATTCTGATTTTTGTTTGGCTAAGGAGAGGTAACATGGATGAAGATTCTTCGATAGCGAATACCGATTTGCACGCTTCCGAGGAAGAGATCGATGAGCTGAGTGAAGAAGGACGTGCACGTAAACGCCAAGAACAGGCGGAAGCACGTGCACGCGGAAAAGCTGGTCGCAAAGGGTTAGTTATCATCAATACAGGGAATGGCAAAGGGAAAACTACTGCTGCGCTTGGTCTGCTGATGCGCTGCTGGGGACAGGATTTTCGTGTAGTTATGTTGCAGTTCTTAAAGGCGAAGACTGGCAAATGGGGAGAGATTCGTGCAGCTCAACGCATGGGAGTCGAAATAACTCCGCTCGGGCAAGGGTTTACCTGGATGAGCGAGAATATTGAGCAAGATCGCGCCCTTGCTCAGGCTTGCTGGCAACAATGCCGCGAAAAGATCGAGAGTGGCCTTTATGATGTTGTGATCCTGGACGAGATTACCTATCCTCTCAAGTATGGATGGCTTGACACGGAAGAGGTTCTCAATACCTTGCGTCAGCGCGACCCTCAGATACATGTGATCATTACCGGACGTGATGCTTCTGAGGAACTAATTGCCTATGCAGATTTGGTAACCGAGATGCGTGAGATCAAGCATCCATATAAATTGCAGGGAGTGCGGGCACAGAAGGGAATTGAATTTTAATGCCGTCACAAGAAGCAACGCACCCTGCTATTTTCTTTCTCTCTCATGCTGACACCGATTTGCTAACTCTGCATGCTGCGACAGGACGTCTTCCCGCCGATTTTCCAGAGATACGGGTTGAGAATCCTGCACACTTACAAACCGAGGGCGATGTTGATGCCTTCTTGAATCTCATGCTGCCACAGGTGGAGATGGTGATTGTGCGACTACTAGGAGGTCGTGCGAGCTTCGCCTATGGCATACAGCGTCTGCTTGCTTGGGCACAACGGGAAAAGAAATGGCTGGTCTGCTTGCCTGGCACCGATACCCTCGATCCCGAATTAATGGCCTCCTCAACCGTTGGTGTGCCCGTTGCCCATGAAGCCCTGGCCTATCTGCAATCAGGTGGTGTAGCGAACTACGAACACTGCCTTCGCTTCCTCAGCGACCACTTACTGACCACGGGGTTCGGCTTCGATCCACCTGTGCCACAACCACGACATGGCGTGTATTACCCTGGTCGGTATGGGATCAGTCTAACAGAATTACACTCACAGCACAGGCCGAATTGCCCCACCATCGGCATTTTATTTTATCGAGCACACTATCTCTCAGGCAACACTGATTTTGTGGATAGCCTGATACATACCATTGAGGCACACGGGGCCAATGTCATTCCAGTTTTTGCCCAATCGCTCAGGGAGATCGACAAAGGTGAGAGCCATGAAGCCAATAGGGAACAACCCCGCCGCACCCCCGCCGCACCACTTCCCACAGCCCTGACCTATTTCGTCAATGAGCAGGGACAAACGACGGTTGATGCCATTATTACTACCATGAGCTTTGCCCTGGGGGGCATTGCCCCTCATAATACGCAAGATAGCATGTGGGATGCCTCCAGTTTTGTCTCACTCAATGTTCCAATTCTTCAAGCCATCGTGGCTGGCAGCAGTTATGCACAGTGGGAACTCTCTGCGCGTGGTCTTTCGCCTCTTGATACGGCTATGAACGTTGCACTGCCAGAATTTGATGGACGTATCATCACTGTACCAATCTCGTTCAAGGAAACGATAGATGAAACGATAGGTATCAAGCACCAAAAGCAGCAAGAATCAAACATGCCTGCTGCACCTCGCGCCAGTTCGCCTATGCATGCCACAACTCGTGTGGTCCACTACCGCCCTGTTCAAGAACGCATCGAGCGTGTTGTCAGGCTGGCGCTACGCCTTGCTACCTTGCGCTATAAGCCGAATGCCGAGAAACGCATTGCTATTATCCTGACTAACTCGCCGGGGAAGGCCGCTCGTATTGGCAACGCTGTAGGCCTTGATGCACCCGCTTCTCTGCTGTATCTGCTAGAGGCAATGCGTGTGGCTGGCTATCACATTGAAGATATTCCAGAAAGCGGCGACGACTTCATTCATGCTCTCATTGATCGCTGCTCGTATGATACAGAGCTGCTCACCGAAGAACAACTGGCTCAGGCAGCCGCGCACGTGCCGGACAAGCTGTATGCGCACTGGTTCGCCGATTTGCCCATACATAATCGGAAAGGGATACAGGATCGCTGGGGAGCACCGCCCGGTGAGGCATATGTGCATAACGATGCCATCGCCCTGGCCGGACTGGCGCTTGGCAATGTCTTCGTAGCATTGCAACCTCCGCGAGGGTACGGTATGGACCCGAATGCAATCTATCACGTCCCTGATTTACCCCCAACACATAACTACCACGCCCTATATCGCTGGATACGTGACCCACAGGGCTGGAATGCCGACGCGATCATCCACCTGGGGAAACATGGCACACTGGAATGGTTGCCCGGCAAAAGCGTGGGTCTCTCCGAGAATTGCTATCCAGACCAACTGCTTGCTGATCTGCCCATAATCTACCCCTTCATTATCAACAATCCTGGTGAAGGGGTGCAGGCCAAACGGCGCATCCATGCCGCCATTGTCGATCATCTGGTTCCACCTATGACTAGCGCAGGTGCCTATGGGGAACTGGCAGAACTGGCGCAGATGGTCGATGAATATTATCAAGTTGAAGCCCTCGATCCAGGCAAATTGCCCGCGTTGCAACGCCAAATCTGGGACATCATGGTCAAGGCCCATCTCGATGCCGACTTGAGGGCGATGGCCCATCATGATCATGACGAGCAAGAACATGAGCACGAGCACGAGCAAGAACATGAGCACGAGCACGAGCACGAGCACGAGTGGGACGAGACGTTAACGGAGCATGGCGCACCTGTCACGCTAAGCGAGATGCGAGGCAAAGACTTTGCCCACTTGTTGGAAGACATCGACGGCTACCTGTGTGAATTAACGGGCGCACAGATTCGTGGTGGACTCCACATCCTAGGCCAGCTCCCCTTACACGAGCAACTGACCGATCTGCTCTTCAGTCTCTGCCGCCTGCCCAACCTTGCTACACCGAGTATTCGCGAAGCCGTTGCCAGAGCGTGCAATCTCTCATTCTCATCCCTGCTTGATGCGCCAGGACGCCGCCTCACGGCTCAGGAACGGCAGCAACTTGCGTGGCGCTTGCAGCCAATGAATGAAGATGGAAGCCATACACCAGCAAAGGATTTGTTAAGCGCATCTGATGCGATAGAAACTATTGAGATATATTGTCATCAGTTGCTTGCGGCATTGCAGGAGCGAGAGTTCAATCCAATAGCAGTTGAGGATATTATACAGACGCAGCTATCTACAACCCCCGGAGATGTCTCTGAGCTACATAATGTGTTAGCCTTTGTCTGTACTGAAATCATGCCGCGTCTGTCACATACGGGCGACGAGGTGCGCAATATATTACAAGCATTAGATGGGCACTACATTCCAGCGGGTCCAAGTGGCTCGCCAACGCGCGGGATGGTACATGTTCTTCCTACCGGGCGAAATTTCTACAGCCTTGACCCTAGAGCCTTACCAAGCCAATCCGCCTGGGAAGTTGGCACACAGTTGGCAAAGGCGCTAGTTGATCGCTACCTGAACGAGACTGGACGATATCCTGAAAGTGTGGGGCTGAGTATCTGGGGAACCAGTGCGTTGCGTACGCAGGGAGATGATATTGCGCAAGTCTTCGCTCTCTTAGGTGTACGTCCACAATGGCACCGGGAGAATCGGCGCTTGATTGGCATTGAAGCCATTTCCCTGCCCGAGTTAGGTCGACCGCGTATTGATGTGGTCTGCCGCATCTCCGGTTTTTTTCGCGATGCCTTCCCTCATCTCATCAATATGCTCGATGAGGCAGTCCATCTCGTGGCGGACCTTGATGAACCCCCGGAACAAAACTTTATCCGGCGACACATCCAAGCCGATATACAGCGATATAAAGAGGCAGGACAGGAGGCAACTGCGAGCCTTGAGCGTGCGTCTTATCGCATCTTTGGCTCCAAACCCGGTGCCTACGGCGCTGGCATCTTACCCCTGATTGACGAGCGCAACTGGCAAAACACCGCCGATTTTGCCGAGGCCTATGTCAACTGGGGAGGCTATGCCTATACCCGTGCAACATTCGGCAGTGATGCCCGCTCGTCCTTCCGTAACGTACTTGCCCGTGTCACAGTTGCAGCAAAAAACCAGGATAATCGCGAGCATGATCTGTTCGACTCTGACGATTACTTACAGTTTCATGGCGGCATGATCGCAACCATTCACGCATTAAGCGGCAAAGCACCACGCCGCTATATTGGCGATAGTGCTGATCCGGAGCGTGTCCGGATGCGTGATCTAAAGGAAGAGACGCTCCGTGTCTTCCGTTCGCGTGTCATCAATCCGAAATGGCTGGCCGCAATGCGTCAGCACGGCTACAAAGGTGGTCTGGAACTGACCGCGACAATGGATTATCTCTTCGGCTATGATGCAACGTCTGAAGTGATGGAGGATTGGATGTATGAGCAGGTATCACGTGCCTATGTGCTAGAACAGCAGACGCAGCAATTTCTACGCAAGAGCAACCCCTGGGCGTTGCGCGACATTGTGACACGCTTGTTTGAAGCCCAGGAGCGTAGCTTGTGGAATGATCCAGACCCGACATTACTGGATGAACTGCGTGACGTACTGCTAAGTGCTGAAGGGGATATTGAGGGGAGGAGCGAGAGTGAGGCTCCTTAGTTCGCACCTATGGGGCAAAGCCTTCTAATAGGGCAATACTTTTAATAAGGCTTGCCCTATCTCTTTCATTAGGACTGTACTAATACCTCTTGCACTGCCACTTCCCGCTGCTCGATTTTCGGGAGCATTGCATGTCTCCACAGCATAATAACAACGAAACCTAATAAAACTAGGCCGCGTACTAGGCCAAGGAGAAAGAGAATCTCAGGAGGTGGTGATGCAGAATTGTACACAACAGGATAGATGAAAAAGGTCAGTATCATCACAACGCCCCAGGGGATAATCCATCGTAGATTGGACTTACCTACATACCACACAAGCGGGATAATCCAGATCATATACTGTGGGCTCACTATCTTGCTTGTCCCCAACACAAGTGCCATGACAACTAGGCACGTTGTGCTCACATCTAGCTTGCCGCGCCACTGTAGCCAAATTATCAAGAGCAGGCCAATAATCAGGGTTGTTGTGCTGAGTGTGCCAATCGTGTCAGAAATGCTGCTGATCACATTCATTGATACAAATGAGTATTTGTACTGGTAAGGATAACCGACGTAATGTGCAAGCCATACGAGAGCTCCTGGAAACGACTCTATCTCCAGAGGTCGGCTCTTAAAATATTGCAATGAGCCAATAGTCCCTGGAATACTGGTGGCCAGAGAAGTGAGCCCAATACCCGCAAACACCACTAGGCCGATAGCAAATGCTTTCCATCGCTGCCATGCGTTCCACTGGTAGTTATAGCTCTTCTGCTCAGCGATAAAAAGCGGGGGTAGCAAAAGAACGGGATAGAACTTGAGCAGTATTCCCATCATGATAAACACATATGCCCATGACCATCTACCTCTATTCGCTAGAATAAGAGCTCCCAATGTCAGCGCAGCCGGGAACAAATCAAACCGGCTGGCTGCCGTTGACCACCCCGCTATAATCATGCTTGCCATGAAAAGCATCGCATTCCCCCAGGAAGTGTAGCGTTTGATCACAAAATACAGCAGAATGACCACGAGAATAGCCCACAGTGCGTACGCTTGCTGATAGAATTGAGCAGGCGCGATCAAAGGAAGCGAGAAGGGTATCAAAGAGAGGACCGGATATTCACGAGGGAGCGTGTGAAACTGTGTCATCGCATTTTGAGACTGAGCAACCTGTACAATTGGATGAGGAACGTGATGTCTGATCATAGACTCTATAACAAAGTCTACTACGCTACCTTTCTGATTGAGAAATGCGCACTGTTCCACTGGCAGATGTTGCAGACCAGACTGTCCTTGCCAGAAGGCAGTAGCATCACATTGGTAAATGGCTGCATCCACGTCCTTTTTAGAAAATTGCCAGGATGACCCAAAGTAAAGCAGAATGCCAGTCACTAAAATGATAAAAATATCCCGTCTCCAGAAAGCTCCCATAGTTTTTCTCCTTTAAGGTAAATGTATATAATATGCTCATACTACTAACGAATAGAAAAGCACCTAATAACGCTGCTCCTTTGCAAGGAAAAATCTTATTAAGGGTTCCTTTGTAGAGGTCAATGGCTTCTTCTCTGTGGTCAAGTTACGATTTTCTCTTCTTCCTTGTACCGTATGGAGACCGGGGCCTGCTGTGGGTAATCATCAGACTGAGTGACAACTATTGGCTTTTTCTTCTGTGCCTCAAGCTTGCGTATTATTAGCTCACCAATACGCATCCCTGGCATCTCAACCCAACGATAGAGCGTCAGAGAGACAGGAATAATCACGATCAGTGTCCAACACCAGAAGGCACCATATTGTACGATATGATTCCAACCTTGGGACCGTAGATTGTTATCAATTGCATTTAAAAAGAGGAATATGAGTGGGACATGCCACATATACAAGCTGAAAGAAATCAATCCGATCCAACGCAATACTGACCATTCAAAGGGACGCCTGAGCTTGGGTGAACCGTGTAACAGAGCTAGCAGGCACAAACCATAGCTGATGGCATATCCCATTGCTTGCCACTGTGCCCAATACTTCACTATTCTGGGAATATAAGGGTCAAGAAAGGTGAAGACTGGATAGGCCTTGGTATGATTATCGGGATTTATGTTTATGTAGTAGAAATGCCAGAGGGACAGCAAGAATAATATCGTCAGGCCTGCCGTCAACATCAGTGGACTGAGGCGACGTAGCTTGATACCCCAATGCTCTGCCGAGGGAGAGTTTTGCATGTAGATATACACCATGCAAATAAGCATCCCGACTGCGAAAACCTCAAAGAATTTTCCTGTGTCTCCATAGATATAAGGTTTAAGCATAATAGAGACAGGATGAGGAATCAAGAAGTCCAGTTGTGGAGTATCGGCGATAGACAGGCCCCAGTACCTTGTCAGCAATCCCCAGGCCGTCAGAAGAGATAAACAAAACGTAAGTTTAAGCATGCGCCAACGCACTGTGCCACGAGATACAATGAGGCTGAAGAGCCATGCGACAAGTGGAAGCAGGAGATAGAATTGGAATTCGATGGCCAGTGTCCAGAAAGGTCCATTAAGCGGTTGAGAAATAGCAAAATTCATGCGAAAGGTTAGAAATAGCCATAAATCATGCCAGTGGCTATGATGCAGGAATTCTGAATGAAAGAATAGAGCTATCAAGAAGAGCGCGACATAATAGCCAGGAATGATGCGAAAGATGCGACGAAGATAAAAGCGACGTAAAGAAGGCCACGGGCTATCGAATAACAACGCTTTGGCATAGGGCAAAAATAAGAGAAAGCCGGAGAGAAGAAAGAAGAGGATAACGCCCGAATCACCAAAATAGGCGAGAGTGGCAACCAAATTATTGATACCATGCAAGGGGCGCCAGATGTCATAAATACGAGCTAAGTAGTTCACATGGTAGAAAAGAACAGCGAGACACGCTATTGCTCGTGCACCATCCAGGACAGGGATCTGATTTTTAGATTTACTTACCTCCAGCGAATCCGTTACACGTTGACTAAAGGTTTGCATTTTTTGACCAATGGTAGTGTACCAGTCTCTAATAAATGTACCCATGTTATTTGTACCTCTAGAACGGTGCTTTAGTTGAAGCTTGTGCACCGAGTTAGTTGGGGATTAAGAACGAAGCTTCCCCAAAAAGACCAACGATTGCTTCAATATATTGGGAAGTAAAGCACCACTTAAGTACTACCCACCTAGGAGCCAAAAAATACCGCTCCAAAACAGCCATCCATCTTCTTCTTCCAGCATCAGCTCTTGCCTGATGAACGAATCGTGGATATAGGCTACGTCGATGCGGATTTATTGGTGAGCAGTAAAGAGAACCGTGCTCTCACCCTGGTCGGTCCTGTCTTATTCAACTTGCAATGTCATTTGCCAACAATGGATCATGCGTCGGAGACGCACCACCGCGCATGAAAAACTCAGCATTTCGCCTGTTTTCAGCGGAAGTTGTCCCTAAATGCCCCCCAAAAAACCTCTGCCAATTAGGTATCCTTAGGAGAGGTGATCAGTAGTGGGAAAGCTTTTGAGTTACAGCAGCTCACATAAGTATTGAGCTGTGGAAGCCGATGCAGCAACGAGACAGATGCAAGCAACTCCTGCCAAAGGCAGCTTCCTGCATGCTCCACCAGCTGATCTATAACCACTGCCACAGCTGTGCCATCTTGAAAAGAGCCCTCCTCTCGGCTATGCTTAAAGGGTGGGGCTGTGTAGAAAGGGACATCTCTCACCTATCTTAGGCAATGCAAGCATGAAGAAGAGATGTCCCAATCTTCCTGAACAACGCTGTAGGCAGCTTACTTCTCTTAGAGAGAGGCAACACACTCAAAAAGGACAGTCTATGTTCAAAACGATCCCCAAGTTCTGCTCTGTTGGCATTCTTGCTCTATTACTTACAACCGTGCTCGCTGCTTGCTCTTCCCCTGGTGCGGTACCATATAGGTCTGCGACACCGTCCTCTATTACGAGACCACAGCCATCTGCAGTACCGTCCCCTAGTGTAATACCGCAGCCATCTGCGACACCATCCGCTAGTGCGACACCAACACCACAGGTGTCTTCGATTGCGCCTCCCACTACCCAGACGGGCGTGACCACAGATTGGGCCGATATTCGTACTGACACCAGTAGCAGCGCTCCTATTGATCATACTGATCCACCTAATACGACTGTGACAATCTATGCCACTGTCGCCGGTCAGATTATCTCAGGAGGCAGCTCCACCTGGTATCGCGTCTCCTCTTTCGATAGTAGGCCCCTCTACATCTATGGAGATTTCGTCACAGTTTCCAATAGAAATGCGAGTGGCAGCAATAGTAGTGTTTCCACTAGCAGTGGCAGTAGTAGCATCTCTGGTGGAAATACGAGCGGTGGCAATAGTGGCGCTCCCGATGTCCAGGGCAAGATTATTGTGATCAGCATCTCCCAGCAGGAGCTAGATGCCTACGATAACGGACAACTGTTTATCTCGACTCCAGTTGCAACGGGGCAGACTCGGTTACCGACACCCACTGGCACATACCACTTCTTTGCCAAGTATAGCCCGTACACCTTCGTCTCGCCATGGCCTGTCGGATCACCCTTCTATTATCCAACCTCGACAGCAAACTATGCCATGGAATGGGCACAGGGTGGCTACTTCCTCCATGATGCTCCCTGGCGTGCGTACTTCGGTAAGGGCGCTAATAACTGGCACTGGGATGCAAAGATGGGTGAGGACCCTGGCACACACGGCTGCATTGATGTGCCTACTCCTGCGATGGCTCAGATCTATAGCTGGACCAATATCGGAACAACTATACAGATCAACTCGTAAACATCGATGAACTACGACATACATAAAGCATACAGGGTAGCTCTCGTAGCTACCCTGTATGCTTTAGACAAAAAAGGAAAGTGAGCAGTGTCACAGTATGGGACAATGAGAATAGGTGGATAGACACTGCCCACTCTATAATTCACAGTATACCGATACATCCAAATCAGCTAGCGCAAGAGCAGACATTGGAATTGAGGAAAGCGTCCCTCCTAGGGGACAGCTTTTTAATTTACGAAATAATTTGGCCTAAAATGCCAGGTATATCCCTTGTCTTATAGATAATTTATTTCTATACTTAACTATAGAGGGGCAACACACTCAAATAAGGAGTGTCCATGTTCAAAATGATTCGAAAGTTCTGTCTGGTTGGCATTCTTGCTCTGCTATTGGCAATTGTGCTCGCCGCTAGTCCTCCCTTTAGTGCAACATCGTATGCGTCTTCCAGCCATGCGACATCTTTTGCATCTTCCAGCAGGCCCTCTGCTACCCAGACGGGTGTAACCACAGATTGGGCCAATGTCCGCACCGACACCAATACCAGTGCCCAGCTTGATCATGTTGAGGCACCCAATACGACTGTGACGGTCTATGCTACTGCCTCTGGACAGGTTGTCTGGGATGGTATCTCTACCTGGTATCGCGTCTCACCTCTCAATAGTAATCCCCTCTACATCTATGGAGGTCTCGTCTCGATTACCAGTGGCACCATTAACACCGTTAATACTAGTGCCCCCAGCGGAGAAGGCAAGATCATTGTGGTCAGCATCTCCCAGCAGGAGCTAGATGCCTACGATAATGGAAAGCTGTTCGTCTCAACTCCAGTTGCAACGGGACAGCCTCAGTTACCGACACCCACTGGCACATACCACTTCTTTGCTAAATATAGCCCGTACACCTTCGTCTCGCCATGGCCTGTCGGATCACCTTTCCATTATCCAACCTCGACAGCAAACTATGCTATGGAATGGGCACAGGGTGGCTACTTCCTCCATGACGCTCCCTGGCGTGGGTACTTTGGCAAGGGCGCCAATAACTGGCACTGGGACTCTCTCATGGGTGAGGATCCTGGTACACACGGGTGCATCGATGTGCCTACTCCTGCGATGGCTCAGGTCTATAGCTGGGCTACTATCGGGACGACTATACAGATCAATCCCTAAACATTGATGAACTGATACACGTAAAAACATCCGGGGCAGCTACGAGAGCTACCCTGGATGTTTTTTGGCTTGCTTTTGATCTTTGGTGACTACTCACGGGGGGGTTGAGAAAGAAAGTGGGATCTGATAAATGTTTTCCGTAAAGATGTCCTTTAGTTGTCTATGGCTTGGCATTGTGCAATGGGCTGCCGTTGGGTAGTATTTGGGATAGGCACTCGTTGGGAGTGTAATATAAAATTTGTTTGAAATACTCTATAAAGAAGAGAAATACTATGCCAAAGAAACCTTCTGAATTTCATGAAAGTGACTATAAAAAAAGGGATCATCCCTATCCACGAGGAAATCAACCATTACAGCCTGGAAGAGGTTTAACCGGAACTGGACATCCTGGTAGAGAGGATACAGCAGTCGGACAACTTGCCAATTTGTCAAGACAAGGAAGATTTATGGGACGACCTACTGCCGCCGACTTCATAGATGATGATAATAAACCACCAACCAGCCTAACTGATAAGCCGACAGAAACAGGATATCAAGGTGAATCACGTCAAATTCTAACGGGGCCTAATTGGCAGACGCCTGAGACAACTGAAATGATAAAGGCTATACAGGATAAAAATGAGCGTGAACGGCATCTTTATGACACACCTTATCACATAGTCCCACTACCTAAGCTCACTGATATCGTTTCCCGCCTCACTCCTGCTCAAGCCAGGGAACTAGGGCACGCATTAGATATGCCGGATTTTGGCGACAAGTTACCAGAAGAGCAAGTGAAAGCATTGGCCAACCTTACTTGGAACATTTTCCTAGGACCAAAAGAGAGAATTGACAGTGGCAGTGACCATATAACATTCAATTCCATAAGGATTAGGCGACCTGATACAGGTACACAAGTAAATGATATAAGATATGATTTAGGTTCGAATATTTCAACAATGCTTAGTGCAAATTATGAAATACAACAAGGAGTAAGAGATAATAAAGATAAATTTTCAGATGAAGAAGCTAAAATGATTTGCCTTTGTTTAACAGCTGGACAAAAAATTCACAGGGAAATTCTTGGAGAAAATGGTATAGATCCAAATTATTATTTTTGGACTAATAAACATGGAAAACTTAATAATGATGTAAAAACGGTTTATGATCTTAATGAAAGAATAAAAATTAGTGATAATATTATAGGTAGTCATATTATAGATATAAGAAATTTTAGCAAGATTCACATAAATTCACTTATTAATGCTTTTTTGCAGTTCAAAGGGGAACTCAGCAAATATGATGAAAATACTCTAAAACAACGGGGAAAATGGTCACTTGACAAGATCAGAGAAATAATAAAGGCAACTATTAACCGATTCACAGAGCTACAACAGTTTCAGGGGAATTATGCTAAGGAGGCTCCCGAGATAGCGAGTACAATGTGGGATAAGCTATCAGAACTAGGAGTCCAGGATTTAGGAAAAAAGACAGACAGGGAGATAGTTGAGACATACACTCGACGATATTTTTCCCAGTTTACAAAAATTCACCCGGATGCTCTCGCTGACGCGTTTGTTGGATGGAATGGTAAATATAATAAGTGGGTTGAAAACTCACTTGTGCGTTCTGGAGGATATTCTCAAGAAGATGCTGATAATATAGTAAATGCAATAATCAATAAAAAACCCGGATCACGCGATATTAATGAGTGCGAAAATGCAATAAAAAAATATATGCAAGACGATAATTATTCAAACTACGGGCAATACATTCGTAAGTATGTTGAAATCTTTACACCGATAAAAACAGGTAAACTTTATATAGAAGCCGCTTCCGACTTTTTCGAGTCTGGCATGCTTCCTCAAAGGATTATCTCACTGAAGGGGGCTCAGCGATTATACGACACCATCGATATTAGGGCTCGTATCCAACTAGTCCTCGGTAGCCATTCTCAGAAAGAGCAGGTAGCAAATAGAGAACGAGAAGCTGAAATGAAGGGAATGAGGATACTGCCCTATATTCGAGACTCTCTTCGAGGGATACTAGTGCTTTCCGAATTGTGCGAACACGGTCGCATTCTTCCAGAGACCCAAGACGACCTTCGTTCGAAAGGGCCACTCTCTCAAGAGGCAACTGATCAGCTAAAGGAAGCAATTCGCCTCAGATACAACCAACTAGATGACATGACAAGAGAGAAGTTCAAGAAATTCGCTAGGGCTAAGCAGCAAACCACAGAAGACTATGTTAAGGACTGTCTTGCAGAGCTAAGAAAGCCGTAGGACCCCAACATGAAGAGCCACTATGGCTTTGTTCTTGCTCTCAACTGAGAAGAATACTCTTCGTTCAACATCCTTATTGCATACATTCTTATGAGATCGGTAACAGGAGACCTCCCAGACAATCCAAGCGAGCCACCACAGGTGGCGAGGCGAACCTTTCTCATCCAATTAGTCACTATGCTTATGGCGAGAATGACTAGGATGACTACCATGATTCTGGTCATTTTGATCAGGACTGCTCTCACCCCGGTTGTTCGGAGGCCAGTTACTAGGAGGCCACAACCAGTTGCCCGGAGGCCAATAATCCTGGAACCAGTCGTTCCAATTCTGAGAGCTCTGCTGGATCTGGTTGCTGAGCCAGCAGAGATCGCTATTATCCTGGCACACGGGCTGTGTGTTGATCGTTGCAGGGCTCTGTATGGTTGGCATGGTGCCATCGATAAACCAGTCGCTAACAGTTGGCTCTCCCGGTCGTGGTAGCAGCCCGGTAAGGGCAGAGACTGTGCCCTTATGTACATTGGCAGGCGGGATGAAGTCGTCCGGCGGGAAGTTATAGTGACGCGAGGCGTATTCCATAATGTCATGCCAGATAGGGCCTGCACCAGTGATACCAATCACATTCCTCATAATCGAATTATCGCTATTTCCTGCCCAAACTCCTACGGCCAGATGCGGCGTATACCCGATCGTCCAGTTGTCACGGAAACTATCGGTTGTACCAGTCTTAGCTGCGGCAGGACGATCTACTTCTAGCGGGTTGCCCGGGGAGAATTCGTGGTAGCGTGCCGTCTTGTCAGATAGCATGCTGCTGATCAGAAAAGCCACATCTTGGCGCATAGCACGTATACCATGAGGATGCCTGGGATCAAACGTATAAATTGGTCGGCCTTGAGTATCGTCAATTCTGAGAATGGAGGTTGAGGGCACACGTACACCTTTGTTGGCAAAGGTCGTATATGCCGCAGTCATATGCAGAGGCGATACCTCTACAGAACCCAATGCTATTGAAGGTCCCAAACTGTTCAATGGCCGTTTGGCAAACTCTGTAAGACCCAGCCGTCCAACCATGTTCACAACGTTGGGGATACCTGCATATTCGAGCGTTGTAATAGCCGGGATATTGAACGAGTTCGCTACTGCTGTTCGTATCGTCATTGGATAGCCGGTATGGAACGTTCCATCATAGTTCTGTGGTGTGTAGGGCTTATTATTCCCATCGGGATAATACGTCTTGTGATCTTGTAGGATCATTGCCGGGTACCAACCCATCTCAAAGGCAGTGGCATAGACAAAGGGTTTGAATGATGAGCCCGGCTGGCGTGGTGAGATTGCTGCGTTATAGTCGCCCTGCATCTGCGACGATGACTGTTGAGGATCAGTGCTTGCGCTGCCATCCATTGCTAGAATCTCGCCAGTGGCTGGATTCATGACTACTGCAGCCGCATTATTGACATTATTGGTTCTAGAGAGCGGTCCGTAGTAACCGAGATACCTATCTTGCTGCGGTTCGTAGAGATGCTCATACACGATCTGTTCAACTTTCTTCTCCAGGTCTAGATCGAGTGTGGTGTAGATATTATAGCCACCATTCTCTAACGCCTGAGCACCAAGCAACTGCTCAAGTTGATCGACTACGTAGTTGACAAAATGGGGAGCCTGTACTTTGTGGGTAGCACTGTATGGCTGGAATGTGAAGCTCTCCATCTCTTTCTGGGCATCTTTTTGCTGCTGTCTGGTAATCATACCTAGCTGTACCATAGAGTTGAGGATCTCTTGCTGGCGAGCGAGAGCTTTGTCTTTATAGAGTAGCGGGTTATATATGCTGGGGCTTTGCGGCAGTCCCGCTAGTAGCGAGGCCTGGGCCAAGTTGAGGTTGGCGACAGCAGGTTTACAGCCTGTAGATGTACACTGCGGCTGCAAGCCGAAATAGTCCTCCGCCGTCGCCTCGACACCATAGTTGGTATCACCGTAGTAGACAGTGTTCAGATACATTTCCATAATTTTCCATTTTGGGTATTGATTCGTTAACCCTACCGCCAGGATGGCCTCCTGGGACTTAACTGGCAGGTTACGCGGCTGTCCCTGGAAAAACTGATTTTTCACCAGCTGCTGTGTAATCGTACTTCCACCTTCCACAACACTATTGCTCTTGAAGTCTAATATAGCAGCACGCACAATGCTTAGATAGTCAACACCGCTATTGGTCCAGAAAGAATGATCTTCGGCAGCCACAGTCGCATTGATGAGGAAGGGCGAAATATCTTTGTAATCAATGTAGGTGCGTCTCCCTCGGCCAACGTGGTGATCATAGAGTTCATAGAGGAGCTTCCCATTGCGATCATAAATACGACTCGTTTGAAAAAGAGAATGATGAGCAATACCATTGATCAATGGCAATTGGTGTTGATAATAGGCATAGGCCCCCACCGTCGTACCAGCGAAGAGCACAAAAAAGATGATGAGGATCATCAGAGCTGTTGTCCGTATGCGTGCTACAAATGAGCGGTACATTCGTTCCTGACGTCGTTTGCGCACGATATAGCGGTTGGCATTGCTATCGTTATGCCAGCTGTAACGAGATTTTCTGGCAGACATTGTGTATCCTTTCCGCAGATATTGTGGTATACTCCTTACTATGACTTACCTTTCACCGTAGGCGACTAGTACTTTCCATTCATCTGAATGAGAGGCAGAATAGGGAATTTTATACTGTTTCATGACGCATCCATATATCACAAGGTATCTGCATCGATTCCTATCACGTATCCGTGATTACACCGTGTTACAGTTCTGTAACCCATAGCAGATGCAACTCTCAAGCCTGCATTGCGTAAATTCTCGTGATGGTTCCCATCCTTAAGGAGTTTAAGTTATGAGCCAACAGGAATTGATGCCAGAGCCGCGATCATCTCAATCGTCACAAGAATCGTATAAGGCACAGAGTCAGGGTAGGCAATCTCGGTCTGGTGTTGAAATAGATATACAATTCTATAACTGGTCCCGACGGTCCAGGAATAGTAACCTACCCAAAAGCGATCACCCATCCACCTTTGAAGATTCGTTGCCCCCATACAGCTATCCTGCACAAGATCAGGCAATGCTTACACGAGAGTCTAATCCTGAGCCAAACACCCAGCGGCAGCAACAGGCACGAACTCATGGCGCCAGCACTGGTAGGGAAATCTCCACAGGCGCTTACCAGCCCTATAGCCAATATAATCCACAACAACAAATCCCATGGTGGACACAACCACAAGAAAATACAACGGATCACTCAAAATGGATTGGCCTTCTCCTGCTGGCCTTGGTCTTGCTGGTTAGTGTACCGGTGTTGTGCAGTATAGGAACCGCGTTTGTCAGCGTGGTTTTTATGTTCTCGCTCCTCCCCGTTCTTCTAGCCTTCGCGCCGATAGCATTCTTCCTACTAATACCTTTGCTCAGAGTTTTTAGTCCCGAAAGTCACGATGACAGACGCCAGAGGAGCAGGTATGACCAATCGTGGTGGTGGTAACGGTCTTTGGCCCACTTGTAAACTCCTTTCATGGATGTTACAATCATCCTATGCATACTTCCTATGTGTATGAACAGACTGAGACCTTCTCCAGCCCTGTTTCAATTTCTAGAAGCTGCTCAGTTAAGATTTTACGTGCATGGCACAAAACACGGTGAAATAAGAGAGCTGATATTGAGAGAACATCCTCAATTCCCAACACTAGCCCCGGAAGCTAGTAGCGAAAGAGATCTGACGAATGTGTATGAGATACGCAAATTGCTTTATACACATAATATGCGACCAAATAAATCCTTTGGGCAGAATTTTCTGATCGATCGTTCGGTGTTGCGAACGATCGTTAACGCGGCTGAGATCGATCTAGATGATGAGATACTGGAAGTTGGTGCAGGAACTGGCGTTTTGACGCAAGAATTGGCGCAGCACGCCCGACGTGTTGTTGCGGTCGAGGTCGAACGCGATATGCTTGTATTGCTCAAGGAGACAACTGCCAATTATCCCAACGTTGAACTGGTTGCAGGTAATCTGCTCTCCTTTGATCCGGCTAAAATGTTCGGTCAGGCAGCCTACAAGCTGGTAGCTAATTTGCCCTACTATATTACCGCGCCGACCTTCCGGCACTTTCTGGAAAGTAGCAATCCTCCACGTTTGCTGATTGTCATGGTACAATTAGAAGTAGCACAACGTATCGTTGCTGGCCCCGGTGATCTCAGTATGCTGGGTGTTAGCGTCCAATTTTATGGACAACCCCGTATTGTGGCACGTGTGCCATCGCAGGCATTTTATCCTGCTCCCAAAGTTGACTCGGCAGTCTTGCGAGTAGATGTACATCCGCAGGCTCCGCTCTCACAGGAGGAACGCCACCGTTTCTTCCGAGTTGTCCAGGCAGGTTTCTCTGAACGGCGCAAGCAGCTACACAATTCACTCACGCATGGCTTGCATCATAAAAATGAACATGTGCGCTCTTGGCTGGCACTAGCCGGAATCGATGCCAGCCGCCGAGCTGAAACCCTGAGCATTGAAGAATGGCTGCGATTGTGGCATATCATCGAGGATGCCTGCGGGTCAGGTACCTCAAGGGTTATGGAAAACTGAAACAGGAAATATAAGGGTATGGCAACACAGGAGCGGTTCTGTGAAAAATGTGGAGCAGCAAATACATCTATAGCTCGCTTCTGTCAGTATTGTTCTGCACCACTCCCTTTCCAGCATACGACCGGGACATTGCCAGAGGAAACTCTGATCAATGGTCGCTATCAACTAGAAGTGCGTATTGGTCAGGGTGGAATGGGTGCTGTCTATAAAGCTTTCGATACTCGCTTTAACAACCGCCCTATTGCTGTCAAGGAGATGAGCCGGGCTGGTCTTTCCACATTGCAAATCCAGGAGGCTGAGGAGGCATTTGAGCGCGAGTCACGCATCCTGGCTGATCTGTTGCATCCCAACCTGCCGCGTATCTACGATCACTTCACCGAGAACGAACGCTCCTATCTGGTGATGGATTTTATCGAGGGACAGACGCTGGAGGATTACCTAGAGAAAGCCAATGGCGGTTCCTTGCCACTAGACCAGATTGTTGAATGGGGTGAACAACTCTGCGATGTATTGAGCTATCTGCATAATCATCAACCACCAATCATCTTTCGGGATCTCAAACCCTCTAATGTGATGGTCAGCGAAAGCGGACATATCTACTTAATTGATTTTGGCATTGCTCGTATCTTCAAGCCAGGTCAATCTCATGACACAGTGGCTCTTGGCTCCCCCGGGTTTGCAGCACCCGAACAGTACGGTAAGGCACAGAGTAGTCCACGCTCTGATATCTACAGCCTGGGAGCCTTACTCCACTGTCTACTAACGGGTGTCGATCCCAGCGAACAACCCTTTTTCTTCAAACCTGCATCCCAATTGAATCCTGTCGTTCGTCCCCCTTTAGAGCAGTTGCTTGAGCAAATGCTAGAAATGGATGCGCAGAAACGGCCTGCCAGCGCACAAGATGTACTTAAGGTTTTGCGCCAGACGCAGCAGGATCGTCTCAGTAGTACTACATCCCAGCCTTTAGCAGTTGTCAAGCCTACAGAGAAAAAGGTCGATACAACAACCAATGCTCTCCTACAAGAAGCCTATCGACTCTATACACAGCGGCGGCTGTCGGAAGCACTTGCCACGTATGATCGTGTCTTGCAGACTGATAGTAAGAATGCGCTTGCCTGGCAGGGCCGTGGCTTAGCCTTGGCCATGCAGGGAAAGCATCGTGAAGCACTTGAGGCATTTCAGCAGGCACTAAAGCTCAAACCCGATCTGGTAACCTCTCTGACCGGGAAAGGGACAGCGCTCAACATGCTTCGCCAAAATAAAGATGCGCTTGAGGCTTTTGACCAAGCAATTTTCTTAGAACAGGACAATGTGCTTGCCTGGAATGGCAAGGGGGCCGTTCTGAGGGCCTTGGGACAGTCCGAACAGGCGCTTACAGCCTTCGATGTCGCACTATATTATGATCCACTGATGGCCCAGGCATGGAGCAATAAAGGGCTCGTCCTGCGCCATCTGCGTCGTTATCCTGAGGCTCTACGCGCCTTCGATGAGGCTCTGTTGTTGGACCCCCATTCTGCTGCTTATTGGAATGGGAAAGGACAGGTTTTGAGTGAAATGGGACGTTTCTCCGAGGCTAAGCGAGCTTACCAGGAGGCATTGAAACACGACCCCAATTATGCCCCTGCCTATTGTGGTCTTGGAGAAATTCTCTATGGACAGAACCACCCGAGGGACGCTCTTGAGCACTTCGAACGTGCGCTGTCATGTGATAAGCGCCTTGGAAGGGCCTGGGAGAAACGTGCTGTGGTACTAGCCGATGTGGGACGGTTCAATAAAGCATTGGAGTCATACGATGAAGCATTGCGCCTGGATCCACATAATATTGTTGCCTGGAATGGCAAAGCAAGCACATTATGTAGCTTGGAACGGTATCAGGAGGCTCTTGATGCCTATAACCGGGCCCTAGTAATCAATTCAAATGCAGCTCAGGCATGGAACGGGAAAGGGAATGCACTCTTCCATCTGGGAAACTACGAACTAGCACTCGATTCTTATGAGCGAGCCTTGCGCCTCAATCCCAGAATGGCCTCTGCCCAACATAATAAATCCCTGGTGCTCAAGCACCTTGAGCGCTATGACGAGGCGTTGAACGCAGCTGAGAACGCTATTCGTCTGGCTCCCAAAGATCCTGATAACTGGCAGCGCAAGGCCGAGGCCCTCAAAAAGCTACGCCGCAAGCGCGAGGCCCGCGCCGCTGAAGCCGAGGTAGCAAAGTTACGTGGGGAGATATAGGCAACTGGATTCAGTGTAGAAAGCCCGCCGTCCCCTGAATAGCTACTTTAGTTTTCTGGCAACCTTATCGTCAACAATGACTGCCTCATCCTCGTAACGTGCAACCGCATCAGCGGCAACCCCATAGCTGCGACGCTTAGAGGACCCATTTGATACTTCAAGACCAGCAACGCGCATCGCTACGATTGGCTCAACACCAAGAAGCACGTCCTTTATGATCCCTATTTCGCTCCCCTTCTCACTGACAACTTTGCGAGCTATCAAACGATGACCCTGTGAGAAGCCTGGCACAAACTTTGTCAACATCTGCGCATTAATAATACTGATACGATCGTCTTCAATCGATTTGATGCCAGTAACCGGCAGTATATAGTCGCCATTTACGCGTGTATGCACTCGTAGCGCATAGACGGCATTTGTTCCTTCTTTGAAGAGGAAATCTGTAACATTTCCTATCACTTTGCCCTCACTGGGCACAACTACCTTCAGCTCATGTAGCTCTGACCATTTGCGCATGGTCTTATTGTTCTCCATCTAAAAAAACTCCCGATAAATAGATCATACCGAGGCGGTTACTTGCTAGTGAGAGATATTGCACTTGCACTTAATCTGTATGTCTACTGAAACTCGTCATCCACTAGCCATGGTTAATCTATAGAACACATCTTTTCGTATGATAGCATAGTTGCAAAAATCTAGCCAATCCTGGACTTTTGGACTTTTGGCCTTAGGCATGCGTCAAATCAACTTGGCAGTTTTGTGCTTGTACAAGGTCAACACTGTCAAGCAGAATCGTCCACTTTTGACGCATGCCTTAGAGAGTGAGTTGTAAAAGCTGAGATATTATGCTTTCCTTGCGCCGCGCTCCAGGTTCTTGCACAGGAAAACGAAGATCTTCCAGCTGGGTTGTGTTCAAATAGCTAGGGTTGCTTTGGTGGGAGACGGTCAATGATCTGATCGAGCTTGCCGTTCATCGTCTTGAGCATGCTGTCATGTGATTCAGCAGAAGTTATCAGGTTGCCTAATATTTCTGTATGCCTATCCTGCTTTTCTTCGACAATCTTAAACTGTTCTTCAATGTACCCTCGCAGGTCGCTTTGGTTTGCCTTGACTACTCTAATATCAGCCCTTGCGCCTTCCATCTGAATCTTGACTGTGTTGGCATTCTCTTGCACAGTTTCAAGCACGGTGCTAGATTGCTTCTGCTCTTCCTCGAGTGCCTTCAATTGGGTAACGACGTCTGCAGATGCAACTTCGACCCGGGTGACTTTCATCTCCTCCGTTTGCCGTTGCTCAACTTGCTTCTTAAATTCAAGAAATTCGCGTCTTGTGACGTACTCTTCCATGCGGATAGTCCTTGCCAGTATGCTAAAATATCTTTAGATGCTTTGGAGCTGACGACCCTGATTCTTTGGTCGGAATGCGGGTGGTCGTCGGCTCCGGGTCAAGCAGCCTCTTTAACTTTGGGTTTCCGTCGCTTGGATGGTCCCCCAGCTTTCTTGATAGCCGCTTCAGCAGACCTCACGCCGCGCTCTTCTACCACATACCCATCGATCTGGGGTTTAGGATACAAATTCAATCTTGAGTTAATTCGCTTAGGTGTAAGCTTACCGTACTTTACCAGCATGCGGACATATGCAGGATCGATCTCCTTTCCGCTATTTCTGCTCAGTACATTGGCAGCCTCTTTAGCCGTGTAGTATTGCTCTAAGTCAATCTTGTCAGGCATATAAACCTCCCTTCTCTCAAGAATAATTCATAGGTAGATGTTAGCAAGTATAACACCTTAAAGTATTTTTATCAAGCCTTTAAATTGGCCTGAAAAGCCCTTGCCAAGAATAACACTACATGCTACTATTCTTATAGATCAAGAAACACATCTGAATCTTTCATATTTAGGCATGCGTCAAATCTGGTTAACAGTTTCTGACAAGCTGAATCGCATAAAGTGCTTTGCCAAGAGGCTTGAGACGTATCTGTGACTGTTCAAACTGTCAACTCAACCCACCCTCAACTTGACGCTTGCCTTGAGATTTTGATTATGAGATGAGTTCTGAGATTCGTCAAACCGAAGCACTGCGCTTGGGGAGCGCTACGCCGGGAAGCCAGGGAAACTGAGCAGAATGTCTCAAGAAACGGACGATTCTGAGATATAAAAGCAGACACATACTTCAACGGTCTGGAAGTCGCAATCTCTTAAAGCATTCCCTCTCCTCTGAGGTTCCCCTCAGATCCTTGAGAAAATGTGCAAAAAAGCAGTGAAGGTCTCACTCGGGATAGCGATTGTGCTACGTCCAGGTGTATCCATCAGGGGAGGCGAGGATCGTGCCCCCAGATCCCACTGCCACAAACTGTGATCCTGACCAGACGACTCCCTCAAGAAATTGCGAGATGCCGGAAGTTTGGTGTGTCCAGGTGCGCCCATCAGCAGAGGTGAGGATGGTGCCCCCAGATCCCACGACCACAAACTGCCACCCTGACCAGGCTACTCCCACAAGGAGCTGCGAGGTGCCAGAGTTCAGGGTCGTCCAGGTGCGCCCATCAGGGGAGGTGAGGATGATGCCACCCAAGCTCACAGCCACAAACTGTGACCCTGACCAGACGACTCCCCCAATAGAATCGTTAGAGAGACCGGAATTTTGACGCGTCCAAGTGCGTCCGTCTGGCGAAGTGAGGATACTGTCTCCCACAGCTACAAACTGTGACCCTGACCAGACTACTTTTTCAAGGCTAGAAAAGCCAGAGGTGCCAGAGTTCAGGATCGTCCAGGAGTGCCCATCAGGGGAGGTGAGGATGGTATTTCCATCCATTGCCGTCCCCACAGCCACAAACTGTGACCCCGACCAGACAACTCCCTGAAGGGGGGCCGAGATACCGGAAGTTTGGGGCGTCCAGGTGCGCCCATCAGACGAGGTGAGGATGGTACCTCTGGCACCCACAGCCACAAACTGTGACCCCGACCAGGCCACATTATAAAGGGGGGAGGTGCCAACATTCTGAGTCGTCCAGGTGCGCCCATCAGACGAGGTGAGGATGGTGCCACTCGTCCTATCACCGCCGACCCCCCCCCACAGCCGCAAACTGTGACCCTGACCAGACTATACCAGAAAGGTCTGCAAAGGTTCCAGAATGGATTCTTGTCACGTTATAATAGATGTCGAAACTGGTTCCCCCAAGGAGAATCAGGGCCAGCAGAATCAGAAAAACAGGGACAGCAGGCGAGCGTCGGCGTTTGTTCTGCGCAAGGGTTGAGGGAGAGAGAGGCGCGGCCGGCAGGGCTGTACGCGTTCTTATCCAGGCTGCCAGCCAGGAGAGCAGTTCGCAAATGACCGGATCAGCGACAATAAGAGCCCACCCATAGAGAGGGAAATAAGGAAGAAAGGGACCATATTTCACTACCATGTACATGTCCCCTGAGGCGCCAATGAGAAGACCCGCAAGCAGAATCGCTGAATATGCCTCTCTCCTTTTCCCAAGAATTCCGCCTGCGATCACGGACATCACCAGGGGAGGAATTGCCTGAAGAGGGGTTGGGTAAGGGTCAACCCCGACCCAAATAGGTATCAGATCCATGAAGAGCAGGCTGACGAAGCTCAGGAAAACCCCAAGAATCACTGCGGTGAGATAGGGCCGCTCTGGTCGTATAGGCCGAGGCTTTGCCTGTCCAGGTGAGCTGGCCGATGGATGGGAAGGCCCACCCTGTTGTTTCCTCTGTTCTCTTACTTGCTCTATGAGGACGGATGCAAGAATGCAGATGCCCAGAAGACTCAGCAGGAATAAGATATTCTCTTTGATGAAAGATGGAAGGACGATAGCACTCCCCAAATTACCGAGGAGTACAGAAAGGATTACTCCTAAAAAAGCCAAAATACCATTTTGAAATCTTTCTTTCATAAAACCTACCAATCTACTCTCTTCAAAAATGAAAACCTCGTTTCCCTCATTTTTAAAGGTTATTTGCCTTCCCTCTAAAAATTCGCCCCACAAAGCAAAAGAGATACAAGATCTCACCAAACCAACGGTTTCGAGACGCCTTTGCTCACCTGTTCAGCCTTATCCCATGATCAGTGGTTCCCGTGCAGCTTCGATAACTTCCTTGGTCACGGCTCTCGTCTCATTAACTTGCAAGATCCGCTCAACTTGGGCCATGAGACGATGAATCACGAGAAAATTGCCACGCGTAATGCGAAGAATTGCGCTAATCGTCTCTTAGTCGGTAAAATTCTCTGCAATGTCTGTGCCGTTGCAGACGAGAAAGAGCTGCCCTTCGTAATCGGACATAGTCTTCCTCCTACTATTGCTGTTGAAGGTTAACACACTGATGATCGAATTGCTATGTGTCACTTTAATTAACTTTTGCTGGCTTGTCAAGAAGACATGGCTGATGGGTTTGAGCAGTACAGTATTGGCCTCAAGATTCCCACTAGTACACCTGGGCGAAGATCCCTTTGTGATAGAATAGGAGAACATGTAAATCCTACCATTCTGATGGCGGAACATGGCAGAAGTATCCTGTGGATGAGTTGTCCCGGAAAGCCTGAAAGCGTTTTTGAGACCAGGATAGTTCTCCAGCTTCCGCTGATCCCGATGTGAGAATTTCCATCGAAGCAGTTACCAACTTTCCTATGGAGAATGAGAACAAGAGTGAAGTACGCACATCTGTGATGAAGCCTCGGATGTCGCAGTGGTTTATTTTGGGTGTATCAAGCGGAGATAAGTGTTGTATGAGTTCAGTTCAATTTGTCATTCTTCCGGTCCCGGAAATCCTCAAAAACGATGTGGAGTGCTTTCGGATCGTTGAATATACCGGCGAGGAAGCATTGGCCATACAAGTCTCTCCCAATGGCGTGCCTGGGATTGTCTTTCACCAGAACAACGGGCGGTCTGCTCTTGAACAGATCATCACCCATTCGGGGCGCACCGTCTGCCCACCTCCCTTCTTTCTCTATGGACCAGGGACAGAGCCAAGTGTCATGCATTACAAAAGAGGATCGTCTACGACGACGCAAGTGATTTTCAAGCCTCACGCCCTCAAAACCCTCCTTGGTATCAACGCCTCGCGACTTTCCAATGGGTGGGCGGACCTTCATGAATTTTCAGCCGAGGATCTTCCTGTTCAACTGATGGAAGCCAAGAACGAGCAGGAACGTCTGACGTTCCTCACCAGCTTTTTAGTGGCCAAGTTCAAGCAGGCGAACGCAAGAGATACGTTAGTCGAAGAAAGCCTCCGTTTCATCCATACAAACATTGGTTCTATTACTGTACACTACTTGCTTGCATACTTACATATATCCGAACGCCAGTTTGAAAGAAGATTCACCCAGACGGTGGGTCTTTCCCCCCAATTGTATATTCGGGTGAAGCGTTTTAATGAGGCGATACGACTCATCAAAACCAGACAGTTTGAACGACTGACAGATGTTGCCTCTGCCCTCAATTTCTATGACCAGTCTCATTTTATTCGCGACATCAAAGCATTTTCTGGCATGACTCCCAAAAGCATTTCTCAAAAGGTGGATGACTTCCACCATGATCAAGCGGGATATTCTTCTGTCTGAACATGGCGGTTTTTTACAATTCTGCAAGGGGCCTCTCATATATACTACAAGGAGATTGAGATATTCATGAGGAGGTAACTGTTTATGAGCAAAGTTGTTGTATTCACGAATCTGACGCTCGACGGGGTCATGCAGGCGCCGGGACGGCCAGACGAAGACCGCCGTGGCGGCTTCGAGCATGGCGGCTGGGCGTCGCCCTACGCCGCGATGTCATCAACCGGGAAAAGCATGGACAATACCAGCGCCCTGCTGCTGGGCCGGCGGACCTACGAGGACTTCTACGCCTTCTGGCCCAAGCAAATCGGCAACCCCTTCACGGCGATGCTAGACAACATGCAGAAGTATGTTGCGTCAACGACGCTCTCGGAGCCGCTCTCGTGGAGCAACTCCACGCTCCTGCCGGGTGATGCCGCAGAGGCCGTAGCCGCGCTCAAGGAGGAGCCAGGCAAGGATCTCCTGGTGATGGGCAGCGGAGAGTTGATCCAGTCGCTGATGCGGCACAACCTCGTCGACGAGTACATACTCCTGATTCACCCGCTGGTTCTGGGATCGGGGCGTCGCCTCTTCGCCGACGGCGGTGCATTCGCCGCTCTTCGGCTCGTCGCAACCTCGACGACGACCACTGGCGTCGTGATCGCGACCTACCAGCCGGCCATTCCAGAGGCTCGGAAGACCACCGACGCAGCCACGCATTGAGTGTCAATCCTCACATCGGGGATCAGCGGAAACTGGAGAACTATCCTGGTCTCAAAAACGCTTTCAGGGTTTCTGAGACAACTCATCCACAGGATACTTCTGCCATTTTCCGCCATCAGAATGGTGGGATTTACACCATGGAATGAAGAGAAGCACGAGGAAGGCGGGAAAGAGATGCCGAGTGGTCACCGGACAAGTGGTTGAACCCTCTTGGGGGCCCACTCGCAATGAGGAAGACTGCCTTGCTCATCTTCAACGCCTCATTGCAAGTGATCCCTCGGCAACCAAATGGCACATTCTGGTCGATAACCTCAATACGCACCAGTCCGAGTCGTTGGTGCGCTGGATTGCCGAACGGGAAGGCATCAAGCAGGAAATCTTAGGCATCAAAGGCAAGAGTGGCATCCTCCAGTCCATGGCCACCCGCGCGGCCTTTCTGCACGATCCAACGCACAAGATCGTCTTTTACTACACTCCTAAGCACGCTTCCTGGATGAATCAGGTGGAAATCTGGCTCAGCATCCTGGTGCGCAAATTGCTCAAGCGAGGAAATTTCCGCTCCCTGAAGGATCTCAAGGAACAGATCCTGGCTTTCGTTGCCTACTCTAATCGGACCATGGCCCATCCGTTTAAATGGACCTATCAAGGTCTTACCGCCAATGCTTGATCTCAAAGATATTTCTGCCCAGGTGTACTAGTGATCTGTTTTGGACAGGTATTGAGATGTGTGATAAGCTGGGGTAATCCTACTTGATAATGTTTGCCTGGTACGAGTGCAAAAGTGTCAAGTTCATTTGAACCATACCCTCCTAAGGATGGTTCAAAAAGAGTGAGAAACGCATAGATTAGGAGCAAGAATATGGAATCAGAAGCAAATCCTCTGACACGTACTCCCATTCCAACCATTGATGAGACTGGCACTTCATCAACTGCGATACCCTGGCTTTATTCAGCCATTCTTGGCAATGGACGTCTCCTTGTATGTCTGGATGAAGCCGGGTCAATCGCCCAACTTTTCTACCCTTATATTGACGCTGGGCCTCATATGCGTACATTTCTTGCAGGTATTCTTGTCAGAGAAGTTGCTTCTCCAAATGAACTCTCTATAGAAGCAGACTCGACACATCCGCAAGGACATAGCGCTTTAGCGCTTGAAAACGTAGGGACCCGCTTCAGCGCGTCCGTGGGGACTGAGAGTGAAAGTAGGGTCTCTTGGTTCGCCAGTAAAGAGTGGACCCATGAATTGCGCTATCGTGATGGAGCTGTGGCTGTACAGTGCGTTTCCGTCAATGCCTCTCTCGGGATACAGATTGAGCAAACGATGGCTGTTCATTTTGAGCGAGATCTCTTAATGGATGATATCAAAGTAACAAATCTTGGCAACTCGCCTATCACTTGTCATTTTGTGATATATGCTGGTCTGGATATAGATCATCGGCGAAGTGGGATGACCAGTTACTTCAATGTTGAAACCTCCCTGCTCACATTCTTCTCGTTTGATCGTTACATCTCTTTCTCCTGTGATGCGCCTGTTCACGACTTTGGCTGTGAGGCCAGTCTTAGTGGGTTGGATCCTGCTTTTCAAAATGCGACTCTTGGCATATTCACTGGTCGTGAATATGCTATTGGGCAGGTGAGTGGAGCCGTCTCATACGACTTTGGACGAATTGATCCTGGAGGTAATGTCGCACATTGCATGCATATGTGCTGTGGGAAGTCGCTCGTTGAGGTGGAAGCACTCGCTTCTCTCGTTCCCAGGTCTGATATTGAAGACACAATTGTCTGGTGGCGAAACCACTATGCTGATGCTCGGCTAAGAATTGGCTCCCCTGCGGTCAGGAGTGTCTATGAACATTCTCTCATAACACTCCGATTGCTGACAGATCGCACAATAGGAGGCATCATAGCCGCACCAGAGTTTGATCCCGATTTTCGTTCATGTGGTGGCTATGGTCTATGTTGGCCGCGTGATGGAGCGTTTATCACGCATGCACTCGATAGTGTTGGTCAATATGCTCACGCTCGTATGTTCTATGATTGGGCTTTGCGTGTGCAAGAAGAATCGGGCGTCTGGTATCAACGCTACTACGTCAATGGGCAATTAGCTCCTGTCTGGGGACTTGTCCAATTTGACGAGACCGGGGCGGTTGTTTGGGCCATGTGTCGCCATATACAGATGACGGAAGATATTTCCTATGGACGGAAAGCATTTCCTCAACTGGTTCGTGCCTGTAAATATATGCAAGACGCACTTGATCCAGAAACTGGTTTAGCACCTATGACAAAGGATCTGTGGGAAGAACGTGACGGCATCAGTACCTATGCCTGCGCCAGTACCTGGGGAGCTTTTTCCGAACTTGCTAAATTGGCTGTGAAACTTGGAGCATCTGTAGAGGCGGAACACTGGCATTTCGCTGCCATTCAACTGAAAACGGCCATAGAAACCCATCTCTGGGATGCCTCCCATGGACGATTCCTACGGGGCATGAGGACAAAGATCCAGGCCCATGACGTCACACGTTTGCGCAAAGAACCGGGTTTCTCTGAAGCAGATATAGTAGAAACTGAGTTCGCTGGAAAACCTAGCTATTTCCGTTATAAAGACCCAATTATTGATACATCAATACTCGGTCTCAGTACACCATTTGGGGTATTTTCGCCTGATGACCCACGTATGCAGGCTACCGCGAAGGCGATATTCGCTCACCTCACAAGTCCGGTGGGAGGTATTCGGCGTTACGAGGATGATAACTATCGCGGTGGTAATCCCTGGGTGATTTGTACACTCTGGCTAGCTTTACAAGATCTTGCTGCTGGACAAAAAGAGCGTGCTCTTCATCTCTATAACTGGGCGGTAGAGCATCGTACCTCCTTGGACTTACTACCTGAGCAAATAGATCAGACAACAGGCAAACCATGCTGGGTGATCCCTCTTGCATGGTCACACGCGATGTTCTTGCTTGCCACTGAGGCGTGTAGGGAGCACGGCCTATTATGACTTTCCCCTGAAAAGGGGACAAATATTTAGAGCGGTATGGAGAAGAGAATATCTCCATACCGCTTAGAGATCCTAAAAATGCCTCACATCCCAATGAGAGATGTTCGCAAAGAGATGTGTTTCTATTGCTGATTAGCGCCAAGGTACTTGCTCCAAGGAGCGCTGTTATTCTTGGTGCTGCCTGTATCCTTAGTACTGCCTGTATCCTTGGAGTGACCTTGCTTTGTGGGATGAGTTGCAGTAGTTCCTTTAGTAGACTGTTTGCCGCTCTTGGTCCCACTATTCTTATTCTTCGAAAGGTACTTGGCCCAAGGAGTGCTTTTATTGTTGGAGCTACCTGTATCCTTGGAGCTACCTTTCTCCGTGGGATGATTTGCAGTAGTTCCTTTTCCTTTAGTAGTAGACTGTTTGCCGCTCTTGGTCCCATTATTCTTATTCTTCGAAAGGTACTTGGCCCAAGGAGTGCTTTTATTGTTGGCGCTGCCAGTATCCTTGGAGCTACCTGTTGTGGGATGGGTTACAGTAGCTCCTTTAGTAGACTGTTCGCCGCTATCAGTGCCACTGTTCTTAGTATTCTCGGGCTGGAACTTACTCCCCAACGGCGCCTTAGGCTGTCCATAACTGCCGGAGTATCCAGGATGCTGATAACTGCTGGGGTATCCAGGATGTTGATAACTGCCGGAGTATTCAGGCTTCCCGTAACTGCCAGAGTATTCAGGCTTCCCATAACTGCCGGAGTATTCAGGCTTCCCATAACTGCTGGAGTATTCAGGCTTCCCGTAACTGCTGGAGTATTCAGGCTTCCCATAACTGCCAGAGTATTCAGGCTTCCCGTAACTGCCAGAGTATTCAGGCTTCCCATAACTGCCAGAGTATTCAGGCTTCCCGTAACTGCCAGAGTATTCAGGCTTCCCGTAACTGCCAGAGTATCCAGGGTGCTCATAATTCTTGGTGTTCTCACAACCGCACTTACTGCGATGACTGCTATATCTGTCACTGTAAGTGTGACCAGAAGGCCAATTCTTATTCTCGGTGCTACCTGCCTGATAGTTGCTCCAGGGAGATACATTGGTAGCGGGTTGAGTAGTGTCGGTTGGTCCTGAATAGGAAATAGGGGTATGAGAGTTTTTAGAAGCACAAGCATTAGCAACGGGGCTCTGAGCTATCATTGCCAAAGATCCTCCTAGCACAAGTGACGCTGCAACGATAGTCAGCTTTAAACGTGACAAAGGATTGATCTGTGTCGTTAGGTTCATGATTGTTCATCCTCCATTCGAGCTGCTGATTCGACATTGCTCCAGAACCATAATTTGATCCTTAGGTAAGAGCAATCGTAACAAATATTGTCATTTTTGCAGGAAATTATTAGCACCAGATTTAGACAATCTAAAGCTGATACTATCTAACCTAATACTATGTATCGGATGAGTATTGATTATCTAAACCTTTTTTTGAAATATAAAAAAAATCTCTAATGTTGATTTTTTTCAATAAATTTGCATTTTCTCAAAAATTTGTAAAGTTTTGATGGTTTGCGAATGTGGAACAGGTGATGATAAGAGAGACGGAATGCTTCTCTTATCATCACCAATAGTAGAGAGATCGCGGCGGAGAGGAGCAAACTAAAAAGAAGTGCTGGCAGTTTCTACCAGTGAACAAGCGCCAATAGCTCGATATTTCTGGTAGCGCCTTTCTAAAAGTTCATCAAGGGAAATTTGTCTCAGTTCGTCAAGGTGCTTGAGCAGAGCCTCTTTGAGATAATCTGTGGCTAGGCTGTGATTGTTGTGTGCCCCTCCCACAGGCTCTGGCACGAGTGCATCAACCAGATGCGGCGTCTCCAAGAGTTCGCGGGCACTAATCTTCATTGCGTTCGCCGCATCCTGGGCAAAGGATTTATCACGCCAAAGTATAGAAGCCGCGGCTTCTGGCGCAGCAACCGTATAAATGCTGTATTCCAGCATTAGTAAGCGGTCGGCAACGCCGATCGCAAGTGCTCCGCCACTAGACCCTTCTCCAATGACAACGGAGATTATGGGGATGCGCAGACGTGACATAAGGTAGAGATTAGCTGCTATCGCGCTGGATTGACCATGCTCTTCATCCTCTAGACTAGTAAAAGCTCCAGGAGTATCAATCAAACACACCAGGGGAACATTAAATTTCTCGGCAAAGCTCATCAAACGATATGCTTTACGGTAGCCTTCCGGATGAGGCATGCCGAAGTTATGATACTGCTTCTCTTTTGCAGTACGGCCTTTCTGTTGGCAGACGAACATTACTGTGTTGCCTGCTAAGATACCGAGACCAGCAAGAATAGAGTGATCATCGTCGAAAGCCCTGTCCCCATGCAATTCAAGGAAATCCTCACACATGAAATGAAGGTAATCTGCGGCATAGGGACGATCCTTATGACGTGCAATCTGTACTGTTTGCCATGATGTAAGGTGACTGCCAGTTCCTTGTGTTTGAGATTGAATATCTTGGTCAGCTAATGGTGTTTGAAGAGTTGAACCGACACACGTGCCAATGTGCGCGTAGAAATGTAGAAGTCGAGCGTAGGTTTTTCGCAAGTCTTGACGTGGTACTACAGCGTCAATCAAGCCGTGTTGGTATACGAATTCTGCTGTTACGGCACCTTGTGGCAACTGCACATGCATAAACTGTTCTATAACTCTGGGACCAGCAAAGCAGATCAGTCCGCCAGGTTCCGCAGTGATAACGTCTCCGAGCATGGCAAAACTTGCTGTTACTCCTCCTGTTGTCGGATCAGTCAGCAAACTGAAATAGGGGAGTTTAGCTTCTGCGAGTTTGGCAAGCGCAGCCGACGTTTTTGCCATCTGCATAAGAGAGTAGATACCTTCTTGCATGCGAGCGCCACCGGAGGCTGATACAATCAATACAGGAATGTGGCGCTTAATGCCTAATTCGATAGCACGTGTAATCTTCTCTCCCACCGCTGCGCTCATACTTCCACCGATGAAGCGAAAATCCATAACGGCAAGGGCCAGGGGCATATTTTCGATTAAAGCATGTCCAATGACGACAGCTTCGTTGAGTTGTACTTTCTGCCGCTCAATTTCCAGTTTCTGTGCGTACTGCTGAGATTGACTGACAAACTGGAGTGGATCAGCAGACGTAATATCAGCATCTAATTCGACGAAGCTACCAGGATCTACCAAAAGTTCAATACGTTCATAGGCAGTAAGCCTGAAGTGATGGTTGCACTTGAGACATACCTTGAGGTTTCTCGTAAAGTCCCGTTCATAGAGCAACTCTTTACACTTCGGACACTTTACTATGATGTTTTTCGGAATGATAACCTGTGGTCGCTGTATCTCTAGAGAAAGAACTTCTCTACTTTCTATTTGCAGAACACTCTGTACCATCTCTCTCTCCTTTCCCAATATGTCACAGTTATATCTTCCTTTCTGAAATGGTAACTCCTCAGGTCGCCTCGCCACCTGCGGTGGCTCGCTTGGATTATCTGTGAGAGCAGGATTTGGCAGCCTGCGGCTGCCAAATCCTGCTCTCACACTCTAGCTTGCGAACTGCCTCCGGCAGTTCGCAAGTTAGAAGAGAGCACCTGAGTAGTTATCTGAAATATAATTATGCTCCTTTTTCTTGGAAGCGAAACAGGCGCAGGGCCAACAGAAAACAGACCAAACCGTATCCTAAAAGACCTAAAATATCGAACTGTACCTCGGCAAAACTCTTGCCGAAAATCATCACGCCGTTCAAACCTTCGAGAGCCCAGGCTGTCACTCCTATCTTAGCGACCTGCTGCATCCACTGTGGTTCACTCCATAAAGGCCACCAAGAACCGCCAATAGCCGAGGTCACGAGTGTAGTCAGTGTTACAAGCGGGGCAAGCTGGCGTCGCGTCTTCAATACTGAGACCAAGAGCATGCCCAATCCGGTCGTGGCGATACTCGTGCTGACCAACAACAGCGCGATAATTGGCCAGGAACCGATGCTAAGTTTGAAAACCAGATAACCAATGGTAAAGAGCATGGTCAACTGAAGAAGTGTGAGTACGAACTGTGCCAGCAGTTTTCCTCCTAGTAGAGCATACCTGGGTATTGGGGCGATGAGTAGACGACGAAAAGTACCATCATCTTTCTCTTGCAGAATGGAAGCGGCCACTGTGTTCAGACCAAAGAGAGCAAAGAGGATCGCAAAGCCTGGCAACGATCGATCAAAGGAATTGACTTTCGGTGCGCTCCCTGTAGAGTGTAGTTCTACCAACGATATGTTTTTGTTCGTTGGACTGGCTTCTCCGACCGCTTTACTGATTGCTGCTGCATTGATGGCACTAGCACCAAGATGACAATTACTACTACTATTATTACTATAACTACTGCCCCATACCTGATCTCCACCATTATTACAATTGGGAGTGGCTGTCTGCTGGACCTGTTTGACAGCAGCAGCAACCTGCTGGACAGCGGCGCTTCCAGCGTATAAGGTATCGACCTGATGGTCGATCACATTCGTAACAATGTGTTGTGTAATCGTAATGCGCTGGTCATTGCTATTGGGGGGCATGTAAAACTGGATGATGTTACTTATTATCTGCCCCTTACTGGCAGCATCACTCAAATCCTTTGTTGTCTTTGCCGGAATCACAAGGCCGACGACCGCATTCCCGTTAGTTACCTGTTGGGAGACCTGGGCAGCACTGTTATATTTCCTAATGGTAATCTTAAAGCTGTCATTCTTTGCCTGAAGTGCCTTTATGAGTGTATCACCGATATATCCATCATCCTTGTTACTTACAGCGACAGTAAATTCAGCTGGCTTAGAGTTACCACCAATATCATTGCTAAGTGCGGCTCCTAGAATGGCAACCAGTATCACTGGTACAATGAGCAATAGGATAAATGAATTTCTGTCTTTAAGCACCTGCAACAAATCTTTTTTCGCAATGTGCCAGAGAGTTTTCATCAGGAGTATTCCTTCCCTTCAATCTCGCAGCGACTTGCCCGTTAACTGGAGAAATAGTTCCTGCAAGCCATGTGGACGTTGAATAATACGCGCTGAATCCAGCATAGCGAGCAGTTGTGATAATGTTCCCTGGGCTATTATGCGGCCCTCGTCCATAATAGCTATCTGCTGGCAGAGGCGTTCAGCCTCTTCCATATAATGCGTCGTGTACAGAATCGTCGTACCTTCTTCACGCAGCCGTTCTATGGTCTCGAAGATATGCTCACGTGACTGCGGATCGACACCGACAGTTGGCTCGTCCATAAGCAAAAATCTGGGGGAGTGCATCAAGGCAATGGCGATATTAAGGCGACGTTGCATACCACCGGAGAAGATTTTGACAGGATCTTTCCGCCGTTCATACAATCCCACGAAATTGAGAACCTCATCCGCTCGCGCTTTGCGCTCAAGGGCAGAGAGACCATAAATCTCGCCAAAGAAACGCAGATTCTCCAGTGCAGTCCGATCAACGTAGAGTGCCAGTTCCTGCGGGACAACACCTATCAGGTATTTGATTAATTTCTCCTGCTTCTGGATGGAGAAGCTACAAATAGTGATCTCGCCTTCTGTAGGATGCAGGTAGCCACACATCATATTAATGACAGTGCTTTTGCCAGCTCCATTAGGACCAAGCAGGCCAAAAATTTCTCCCTTGCTAATAGAGAAGGAGATACCTTTGACGGCTTCGAATTTCCCGTACCGTTTGATCAAGTTTTGTACCGTCACCTCGGCATCTCTGGTACGCTCTACACTACGTCGTTTCGGCGTCAGAAGACTTGCATCATACACAACATTTGCTCCCTCTATAGGTGCGACTATGAGTCATCCCGAATTTATCGAACCTCAGTTCGATAAGCATCGAGCCGCTTGACAAGCGGGATTGCAAAGGGCGGCGAGCCCTTTGACGGGGTTGCAGGGGTGTCCCCTGCTTCTTTCTCTCTCTTCGCGTGCCGCCTGCGGCGGCACGCGAAGAGAGAGAAAAAAGAGTTTTTGCGGAGACACCTCGCGCCCCGGCAGATGGCTCTGCCCTCTGCCTTCCCGATTTTGGAACTTTTGCCCTAAAAGTTCGGGATGACTCATGGCCCTCTCGTAAAAGGACGAAATCCTAGACAGCTACCCCTGTTTCGATCTTTTCCTTGATATTCTGCTGATTTTCCCGTGTGTGTGCCTTCATGCGATCAAGGATGGTCGGGAGCGGAGTATCAACTTTGGGGTCTATCTCGAAATCCTGGGTCCAAGTCATTTTTGTCCCCTCCGAGGCCGCTTCACAGGTCCACTTTAAGTGCATAAATAAGAAGGGATAGAGTGGCTCTTCCCGTTCGGCAGTCGCGACAAGTTCCTTATGGTCAAGCAAACGCGAAGAACGCCAGGAATTTCCTTCCTCGTTCGTCAGCTGGAAGATCAGTTTTGTATACCGCCCTTCATCTTCGCGTCCTAGAATTTTGGCTCCATGATACTCATTAAAAAGGATAGGCCAGCGCTCGATATCATTGATAATCTCAAAGACCTTGCGTGGATCCTCACTAATCGTGATACTATGTTGTATGCGTGGCATGCGTTTTACCTCTTTACTACACTACTAACTAACACACTTGCAAGTGATTCCAAAAACTGCTCTACTTCGCCAAAAGTGGACAGCTTGCCGAGAATGGCATCATCAATTGAGAGTGACAAGCGCTTTTCGAGCACCACAGCTAATTCCACCAGTTCAGTAGAATCCATCTCAAGATCCCCTCTTAAGCGTGTTTCACTCCTAATATGATCTGTATCAATAGCCAGATCTTTCATCGCATGCAGAAGTTCAGTGCGAATGTTCATGATGTATATCTCCTTTCTGTCTGAAAATCAGAAAATGCTTGATGGTGAGGGATTGAAATCACTAGTAAGCTATAACGGTGGCTATTGCCAGACTTGCGTCGTGAGAGATGCTGAGTACGAGACTCGAATAGCCTAATCGTTCAACAGCCGATCTGGCGCGACCATGGAGATTTATATAAGGTTCACCATATAGTCCGTTCAGCACCTCTATTTCAGTCCAACTCGCTATCTCGCCACGACTAGCCAGAATCTTTTTCACGGCTTCCTTAGCACCAAAGCGACCAGCAAGTGAGTGCCAACGGTAGCCTGATGCCTTCCGGCAGATGATCTGCTCCTGATTAGTAAAAAGCCTGACTAGAAGGCATTCTTGCCAGCGATCATAGAGTGTCTGTAGGCGTTGGACATCAACTATATCTACTCCCAGCCCCACCACGTCTGCTAGGCACTCACTACCAGACATGCGTTGACCCCTCCTAGCCCTCGTGAAACAATAAAACTATGACGGCATGCTTCGACTTTACGAGACCTGTGTTGGACAAAGTCTAGATCAAAACCAGGAGCAGGCTCATCAAGATTTGCTGTAGGAGGTACCTCCTTGTTTGCCATTGCACGCACAGCGATGGCCACATCTGCTGGAGCTGCCGCTCCTAACATATGACCGATAGCAGACTTTGGAGCTGTAACCGCAACTTGCTGACTCTGCTCACCAAAGGTCTCTTTGATGGCGTACACTTCAGTCATATCTTCCACGGGAATACCTGCGCCATGCGCAAAAATGACATCGATGTCTTCAGCTTCCAGTGAGGCATGCTGTAAGCATTTACGCATGGTCTTCGCCAGAATGTAGCCATGTGGTTCGACAGTGTAATAGGGAATATACCCATCAGAACCTAGAGCCCATCCTCGTAGCTCACCATAAATAGTTGCGCCGCGCAGCTGGGCATGCTCTAGTTCTTCAAGGATAAGAAAAGCACTACCCTCACCTACTACTGAGCCAGTATGTCTTCTGTCAAAAGGACGATAGGCAGTCATAGGAGACTTATTCCCATGATGCGTCAGAAAGCCACTCGTCTGACAGCAGAGCCAGCCATACGGAGAGAGAGGTGCCTCTGTGCCACCAGCGATGACAACATCGGCCTGCCCTCGACGGATGAGATCAGCACCATGAATCAAAGCATAAGCCCCACTCGCCCGATCTGAAATAAAAGTACGTGCTGGCCCCTTAATGCCAAGCGCAATACAGATGGCACCTTGAGGTGCAGCTGGGAACCAAGCTGTTGCTTGATATGGGCTGACTTCCCTCTCTCCATCTCTCCAAAGCTCTCGCAACTCACGTTCAGCGAACTCCCAGCCACCAAGAATATTGCCTACTGTGACTCCAACGCGCTCGGGATCTACTCCACCTGACGCCGTATTCCCTTTGGAGGTTGCGCCTATGGTCAGGTGAGCATCTGCAAGTGCTTGCTGTACCGTAGCCATAGCAAGATGAGTAAAGCGATCTGTACGCTTCACGAAGCGTGGTGAGAGTACCTGATCTGCCTTGAAGTCATTTGCCTGACCAGCTACCTGGCACAGATAGCGTGATGCGTCGAAGCGATCGATGGTTTGTGTACAAGCCTGCCCGGATAGAACCTGCTCCCAAAGTGCATTCACCCCTATACCAGCAGAAGTAATGCATCCAATGCCGGTAATTACGATGCGTTTCATATAAACCTATTCCTCTCGAACTGCCTTAAGAACCATCGACGCGTGAAGCCCGGCAAAGCCGCTCGCATTGGCGAGAATGACATCACCATTCCAGGGAGTTCCCTGGTTGGGAACATAATCAAGATCGCAGAGCGGGTCTGGCTCCTCGTAATTGATAGTGGGATGGATAAAACCATGCTCGAAACTCAATGCACAAGCAGCGATTTCAATTGCACTCGCGGCAGCGAGCGCATGACCCTCCATGGATTTCGTCCCATTAATTGGCACCTTGTAGGCATGCTCATCAAGGGACAACTTGATCGCGCTTGTTTCACAGCTGTCGTTCTGTGGGGTCGAACTTGCATGAGCGTGGACCAAATCGACATCTGATGGCTCTACTCCGCTTTGTTCCAACACATTGGACATAGCCCGTGCCAGATCGGCACCATCGGAGAGCAGATCAGTCATATGAAGCGCATTGGAGGTGTTAGAGAAGCCAGCGATTTCAGCATAGATGTGAGCACCACGCTTACGGGCATGCTCCATTTCTTCCAGCAGGAGTATGCCGCATCCCTCGGCAAGAACAAAACCATCACGCTTAGCATCGAATGGTCGAGATGCACGTTCTGGTTCATTGTTATGACTCTTAGAGAGGCAATGAATAACCTCAAAGGAAACGACAGTAATGGGTGTGATCGGAGCCTCACTTGCGCCAGCCAACATAATGTCTGCATCGCCATCTCGAATAGTTTCGTATGCATAGCCAATTGCATCAAGACCACCAATACAACCAGTCGAGAGGGTGACGCAGGGACCCTGTAGGCCCATCATGGCCGACAGGATCACGCCAGGTGTATTCGACATTGAAGCCAGATACAGATCCGGGCTCACCAACGTTGGATCAATTTCCGCACGACCTCGATCGGTTACCTTGATAAATTCCGACTCCATCTGGCGTGTTCCACAGATAGCAGTTGCAAGAGCAATACCAGCTCTATCACGCTCAATGGCATTCATATCGAGATGAGCATCCTGCACAGCCTGAAGAGCACCTGCAACTGCAAACTGGATAAAGCGATCCAGCCTACGTACTTCGTTAGGCAATGCAAGTTTTGCAGGATCAAAGTCATCGACCTCTGAGATGACCTGCGAAGCGAAGTTAAACTCCTCAAATAACTGACAACTTTTAACCTTGGAAAGGTGTTTGGTAGCACTGCGCCCAGAGGACAATCCCTGCCAAAAGTTCTCCTTACCAATACCGAGCGGACTGACTACACCTAGCCCTGTCAGGGCCACTTTGCGCATATTTTTTACCTCGAAGCTAAGAGTAAGGGCATGTGCTCTATCCTCTGATCCTTCACATATTCAAAGCCTGCAGCTTTCAGCCACGTATGAAATTGTGTCACAGTAAAAATATCCCCTTCCTGCGTATTAAGGAAGAGACTTAATTGAATAGCCAGAGCAGTAGGCGGGCCTGTTCGTTCATTATTGGGCATTACATCCACAAGGAGAAGCTTGCCTCCTGGCTGTAACAGCCGATAACAATCTCTCAGGAGTTCCTGGCTCTTGCGTGCGCCTAGAAAGCGACATGCATGTGAGACAATGATCAAGCTAAAGCTCTCTGGTTCAAATGATCGTTCGTCTTCTTCTGCCGTTTTCAGTACGAAGCGTTCCTCCAGACCAAATTGCTGAACTCTCTCTTGAACACTTTCAAGCAATGTCGGCTCGTCTCGTGCTACCACTTCCACCTGTGGATGACGAAGGGCCATGGCTATGCTCCAGGCACCACTACCGGCAAACATATCCAATACGCGACCTTGCAGTGGTTGATCGAATTGATTGGCGGCTTGCCAGGCTATGGGGAAAGTCAGGGGGAAAACATGGGCGAACATACCAGGATTGTGCCCACGCCCCTGTGGCGACCCCCAATCTTGTCTGAGACGTTTGCATCCACTACGTACCGCTTGCGTCAACTCGCTCCAGGTGTCCCACTGCTCGATGACAGCCTTCAGATGGGAACCAATGTAACCTGGTTGCCCCTCCACCAGGTATGTCATTGCCAGCGGACCCAGGCTATAGGTCGCATGTTTGCACTGAAGGAGTTCAAGCCCAACCAGAGCATCTAGCAAACGCTGGAGACTCTGATCGTCACAGTCGACCATAGTAGCCAAAGCAGAACATGTGCATATACCCTGGGCAACGTAAGTGAACAACCGTAACTTCAATGCAGTATCGAGCACACGAGCCCTGGCAAATCCAAAATTGATATCCAGCAGTGGTGTAGCAGCTGGTGCCTGCAGATATGAAGCCAGCATCTCGCCGTGCCCCTCCCTTTGAGTTTGAAGTACCATTTTTCCTCCCCTAGCCCTCTTCTACACAATTGCTACAGCACGAACCCAAGCGGCTCCAGCATCGCGAATAGCAACAGGAAAACAAGCTACCTGGAAGCCATGCGATCTGGGCAAACGATCAAGGTTGGCCAGCCGCTCCATATGGATATATTCCCTGGTTCGCCCATACATATGAGCAGGCCAGAGTACCTGGGAATTTTTCGTAGAAAGGTAAGTTTGCACCATTTCCATGAAAGGAAGATCGAAACCGTTAGTGTCAATGCCTATGACCTTGATGCCACGTTCCACAAGCCATTGGGTTGCCTCCTCGGTCATGCCGGGATGGGCAGAGAAATATTCTGGCCGGGGCCACAACTTGTCAGAGTCCGTGCGAATGAGAATAATATCCATTGGTTGCAGTTCATATTGCATGCGAGCCAGGGCATCTTGCAGATCAGAAACCGTGATAGCAGTCTTCAACCCCTTGTAAGTGAGATCCAAGACCACCCCATGACCAAAGCACCATTCAAGGGGAACCTCATTAATCCGGCGGGCAGGTTTCCCTTCGCAAACGGGGCCAAAGTGATATGGGGCATCAAGGTGTGTTCCACAATGTACTGAGATACTAAAGACCTCATTACTCAGGAACTTCCCACCCGGGAAACTATGGCGATTTGCTGTACGAGATGCACGCATGTAACGCCATAGGCCAGTGAGTTTCTTCCGTAAAGGGGCCTTCGGTGGGATAAAGAGAGCACGCCAGATCTGATCTCCTCCCGTTTCATGATCAGTCAGCTTGACCCCTTCGAAGGTGGGGTCCCTGGGATGTGACTCAATGGGCATACTTAAATCAACGATCTGTGGCATAATTCAATTCTCCCAAACAATGTGAAGACTGCAGGTACGGCGTGCGCGATACCCAAAGGGCACACGGTAAATCGGGCCCCTACCGAAGGCGATAAATCGGGCCCCTACCGAAGGCGGTAAATCGGGCCCCTACCGAAGGCGATAAATCGGGCCGTGCACCTTTAGGTCTTGACCAGCTTGATAGATTCTCCCTCCTCCTCAGGAAGAGGGAGAGATTAGCTTAGTTTTTCGCTGCTGTGCAACTCGCAGTCTCATCAAATTGATAGGCCTCTTCGGAAAGAAAATAGTTGCGAATCGGTGGGCGCTCGGTAGGTGCAACTACCAAGAACTGGCAGGCCTCATCGGCACCCGTCAGAAATCCATGCGGCTCGTTGCGTGGAATAAAGATAACATCACCGGCTTGAAGGGTTACCGTTCGCTTCTCGTGAGGCAGCAACAACTGCATGGTTCCCTGAAGAATGAAAACCTCATGCTCCCACTCATGATAATGTGGGGGGGTTGATCCGTTTGGTTTCAGCTCGAAGAGGCTGAGAACAAAGCGGTCCGCACCATCGGTTGTGTCAATAAGCCGTTTAATGGTGGCCTGTTTCGCCCCCGGCTCGCGAACAATATCGGAAGAAACTTCCTGGGATCGAATGTGTTTCATGAAAATTATCCTTTTGCCAAACTGAAATGGTATTTACCAAGACTGAAGTTAGTATATGGAGTCGAAAAAAATACATATTCTAATAACCTTATACAACTTCTCCCCATCGTAACTCGCTGCGAATGTGCTCCGGCCAGCCACCAAGAGCGGTAATACGAGCTGGAATTGTACGAACTATGGGAGCATGCAATACAAATTGTGCAATGGATGGAAGGTGAAATGGCTGTTTTGCGTTGAGCGCGGTGACAATTTGTCGCTGGATGAAGCTTATCCAGGACTGTACCAAGCGTGTGCGCCACTCTCGATGGCGTTGAACAGCTGCCAGATCTGCGACCTGCAATCGATTATGTTGGAGAGGCATACTTAGCCTATTTGCCGCTGCAACTGCATCTTGAATGGCAAGGTTAATCCCAGCCGATCCAATCGGAGACATAACGTGAGCAGCATCACCGATAAGCAATAATCCTGGAAGATACCAACGCTTCAGACGATTTGACTCAATAGATAAAAGTGAGATCTGTTTCCAGTTTTTTAGGTATTCTACACGATTAGCCATCCATGGCACACAAGAAGCAATAGAATCCTGCAAAGCCTCAATGCCAGTCTCACGGACCTGCTGATAGGTTCCTTTGCCAATGGCACATCCTACTTGCCACTTTTCGCCACGATCAAGCAGAACGAGGAAAAGGCCAAGTCCAAAGTAAAGCTCAACGGCTTCTGCTTGAGGATCACCCTCATGGCGGGGAAGATGAAACCAGAGAAAGTCTAATGGTGGCGAGAGCTTAGTAGGTGTCATACCTGCAAGGCGACGTGTCCAGGAGAAGCGGCCATCGGCTCCCACGGTAAGCGCTGCTCTCACCTCAACTATACCATCATGTCCGCGATAACGGACACCCTGAATAACTCCATTTTCCTCAATTAACTGTTCTACGCGAGCACCCATGACAAGCTGAAAGTTCGAATATTGCTTTGCTTCAGAGACCAGAAACTCAAGGAATTGCTCTTGGGGGAGTTTCATGACATAGGGGTATGGCGTTTTCAGGTGACGAAAATCATCGAAGCGGATAAGACCAGTACTGGTATGAAATTGCACATAATAGGCCTTTGTGTGGGAAAATTGGAGAAGACGATCCGCCAGGCCAATCTCATCAATAACTTCTAGAATAGCCGGGTGAATAGTATCACCACGAAAATCACGCTCAAAGTTCTTGTGAGCCTCCAGTAGTATGACAGGTATCCCTTGACGTGCCAGCAGTAAAGCTAGAAATGCGCCTGCAGGTCCACCTCCAACGATACAGCATGTCGTCTGACATACCTCATGAATGGGAAATGGTTTAACCAACACTTGAGTCGTCTGTGCTTGGTTTTGTACTACACTATTCATTGCTGAACTATCCATTAACAACCTTCCTTTCCGACCATCTATGTTAATACATAAATGGTGGTATGTTACCATATTTACTTCTTCTACGTATCGGCAGAATGAAGAAGTATTTTAGAGACATTGTATATTGGAGACATAGGGGCACAAGTGGACAAAGAACCGTGATACATGCCCATAGAAAACAGAACCTAGGAGCAACACAATTCTCGAGCAAGCACATTAAGAGCATAAGTGGTTGCAACAGTAGCGGAAAGATGGAATATTTTCGCTCATTTTGAACGGTATTTATGGATGAAGTTTTCTGAAAGGAGCAAAGACAATGCGTCTATTACAAGCCAGTTTGCGCTGGCTTGGATTCTTCGTAGCAGGCCTATTAAGTCTTTTTGTAATAGGTCAAATCATCCTGCGAATTGTGCATAGGCGTAATCCCAGGCCGATGCCTATCCGTATGGCACGTGCACTTCGCTCATCGGCTCGCCGCAAGCTCTTCACTACCCCTGAGCAGGTCTTAGAGCACGCAGGCGTTACTCCCGGTATGCGAGTATTGGAGATTGGACCAGGTCCAGGCAACTTCACGGTGGCTCTGGCTCGCCGTGTCGCCAGTCAGGGGAAGCAAGGCAGCATCACTTGTGTTGAGATCCAACCGGAGATGATCAATATGCTTCGCCAGCTACTGATCAAGGAGCAGATCAACAACGTGGAGGTTCTGCAAGGTGATGCACAAAAGCTCTCTTTACCAGCAGAGAGCTTTGATATGGTCTTTCTTGCCGCTGTAGTTGGTGAAGTGCCAGATGCGCAGGCATTTTTCCATGAATGTGCGCGGGTTCTCAAGCCTGGCGGCATTCTCACCGTGACAGAGCAGATCAGTGATCCTGACTTCCACATGCCAGGATCTATCCGGAAGCTAGCGATTGGAGCAGGCTTGCAGGACTCTGGTTATATAGGGCTCCCCTGGTGGATCTATACTGCACGCTATCGTAAGCCTGCAGCAGTCCCGAGTCTCAAACATGCAGTATAACTCGTTTCGATGGGTACAGCGGGCGCGATACCCAAATACCCAAAGGGCACACGGGGGCACACGGTGAATCGAGCCCCTACCTATGGCGATGAATCGCGCTGATCAGTCCAATTGGTACCATTGACCAGCTCGATTGGTACTTGAGTAGTTACAATTTCTCTCGTATTTAGAAAGGATAATGAAATGTCAACGTCAAAAGAACATAGTGCCACGCTAGCCCGACGTTTTTTTGAAGATGTGTTTACCAAGGGAGATCGTGCGCTTGCCCAGCAGATTCTAGCGCCAGATTTCGTCTATTATGGTCCTGATGAAGGTATTCATGGCATCGACAATTTTTTCCACATTGTCAATACCATGCGAGATACCCTTAAGATTCAATTCATCCCAGAGGTAGTGATTGCCGAAGATGAGAAAACAGCAGCCTGTCTCACCACAATACGTGGAGTACATGAAAAGAATTTCAGAGGTTTTGCTCCTAAAGGAGCTAGCTTTTCACTGCCACGCATAGACACCTTCCTGATTGTAGATGGTAAAATCAAGGAAGTACGTGCTACATTTGACCATCAGCTGATGTTCCAGATACTTGAAGAAGGAAGAAAAGAAGATCATAGTCAGCCGATCTCTCCAGCACTGGCGCGATCCTAACTTGCCTGCGTAGCGGCATCTCATAACATTTAAGCGTCTATGACTTTCCCTTCTTAAATAACAGAAAGAAAAGTTATAGACGCTTTTTGTTAGCTATAAAGCTATAAGACTTCTTAAACTACCTTAAGTCCTTCCTCACCTCTTCCCATGGGCATCCCTTTCTTCAGCTTCTGGACTCCCTAGCGAAAGGTGGCCATTAACTCATCATCACTCAGAATTTCTAGCGTTTTGATGATTAAGACGTTTATATTTCATAGCTTGGGTGATGAGTTCGTAAAGTTTCCACGGTACGATAGCCATAACGGGTTTGCCGTGGTCTGTGACCGTCACCGCATCTGGTTCCGGCTCCTGCTCGAAATGTTCCAACAACTGAGGGATCACTTCACCAATTTCTGAAAGTGAGTAAGTCTCTTGCACAGTGCTCATAAACATCTTCCTTTCCCTCACCACCCCAGATCTTTCACTACCTCTTCCCACGGACGTCCTTTCCCTTCTTCCATATCCTGAGCAGCCTGACGAATGTCGGCCATTAACTCATCATCACTCAGAATTTCTATCGTTTCGATGAGAGAATCGTACAGCTGCCACGGCAGAATGGCCATCACGGGCTTGCCGTGATCTGTGACCGTCACAGCGCCTGACTCTTGGTCGAAATGTTCTGGTAGTCGCGTAATCTCATCACGAATTTCTGAAATTGAGTAAATCTGTTCCCCAATACTCATAAACCTTATCCTTCCCTTGGTCTTTGGGCGCATTTCATCGCTAGAGTGCCCTGCAATTGCTACTTTTCCTCTCTTTACTGGATGCTCATACTGTCGGTGATCCCCTTTTGATCCTACGTAGCACCATCCATCGGCTTCCACAATTTTGATAACGTCCCGAACCTTCAATATCCGCCTCCATGCAATCTTCAATAGAAGTATACCTGTATAGAATCAAAAAGTAAACTCGCACCACACCCAAACAAAAAAGTGCTTGACACGACCCAAATGGTCGGCTATAATAGGCCCCGTCGGTCAGTCAAAATATGCTGGCGTGCAGACTAAGGGCAGTTACCAAAGCGGTCAAATGGGACTGACTGTAAATCAGTTGCGAGAGCTTCGGAGGTTCGAATCCTCCACTGCCCACCTTTTCTCTCGCCTTTGACTAGCCCATGTGGCGCAGTGGTAGCGCACAGTCTTGGTAAGACTGTGGTCGTGGGTTCGATTCCCACCATGGGCTCCCGCAGTTCCTGGCTGATGTTGGGATCTAGCGGTCTCTGTCCTCTAGACCTCCACCTCAACGGATGTTTGCGCAGGATTTTGGCAAACTAGGAGCTAGCGTAACCAAGCACCAGAGGAAAACCTCGTTGCCCATACGGGATTGAAATGTCTATCTCCTTTTCCACTGTTTCCTGCTGTTTCTCTCAGACGAGATTGAAAATCAGGCGAGATTGAAAAGAAGAAAACCTTGTAATGCCCACCCATACGGGATTGAAATACGGAGATTGAAAATACGGGATTGAAAACAAATGGCTAAGAAGAAGTTTGAGCGGACAAAACCGCATGTGAATGTAGGAACGATTGGACACATCGACCATGGCAAGACGACCCTGACAGCAGCCATCACCAAAGTGCTGGCAACTGCTCAGCTTGCCA